>Ga0302314_10001762_pt1 | contig 40578 bp, 37 predicted proteins | sample III_Palsa_N2_3_FD_200533 | JGI IMG/M metagenome (GOLD analysis project Ga0302314, IMG submission 200533) | Peat permafrost microbial communities from Stordalen Mire near Abisko, Sweden - III_Palsa_N2_3 | ecosystem: Environmental > Terrestrial > Soil > Palsa > Peat permafrost | place: Sweden... | reverse complement strand
CGGCGCGACACGGGACGTGCTGCGACCGACGACGAGCGCAAGCTCCGCCTCGTAGTCGACGTGGTCGGGAGTGCCCCCGGGGTGAGGGATGCGAATAACGGCGGCCAGTTGTCGATTATTCGCACCCCCCTTCCTTCCCGGGCCAGTTCGGGTACTGGCGCTCGCGGAACGGATGCCATCTCCCGCCCGCGGACCCCGGAGGGAGGGGGACCGAGCGGATGGACACCCCGCAGGGACGGGTGTCGACAGCAGCGCCCGGGCGTCCGCGGACAGCAGCGCCCGGGTATCCGCGGACAGCAGCGCTCGGGCGTCCGCGGACGGCAGCGGCGTACGCAGTCCCCGCAGCGCCCCGATGTGACGCTCGCACTCAGGTGGAGGGCCGATCGCCGTCTGCACGACGACTCCCCGCAGGACGCCGATCAAAACGGCCTGCGAGAGGCGTCGGCGGTGACCCGCGGATCCAGATTTCTATGCGCTGTCGTGCCCGCTACCGCGCCAGGTGGTTCGCCACGTGGATAATGTAACCGCCGCGATCGTATCCGTCCGGCCAATGCCTACCCGGTATGAATTCACGAAGGATTAGCAGCCCATGAGCGCCGAGGCGATTATCTCCTACGACGGGACCGAGAATGACGACGATGCCCTCGCGCTGGGCAAGATGCTGGCGCGCGGCGGCCTCACGCCGGCGCTCGCCTACGTGCGCCATTCCCGCGAATTCGATCCGCGACGGGAGGAGCTGGCTCAGCACGACGCTGAGCAGCGCCTGGAGCGGGGGGCGGCCCTGCTGGGGGACCCGGACGTCCCCCGCCACGTTGTGTTCGGCGCCTCGACCGGCGAGGGCTTGCAGAAGCTGGCCGAGAGCGAAGGCGCGTCGGTGATCGTCTTCGGCTCGGACTACCGGACTTCACCCGGGCATGTAGAGCCGGGAAAGTCGGCTCAGTATTTCCTCGACGGCGGTTCGGTGCCCGTGGCCATTGCCGCGGCGGGTCTGCGTACCAAGGCCGACGGAGCCATCGAGACGATCGCCGTGCCCCTCGCCGGTCCCGACAACGACGTCGCGCGGACGACCGCGAGCGCACTGGCCGAGAAGCTCGGCGCCACCGTTGTGGAGCCTCGCGCCGACGGGGTGGGCCTGATCGTCGTGGGCTCACAGCCCGGCGCGTCGGAAGGTCGCATCGCCGTCGGCGGTGACGTCCGCTCCGAGCTGGACCGCGCCCGCGGGTCGGTGCTGGTGCTGCCCGCGGGTTCGTCCGCGCTGCTGTAGCGCCTATCGCTTAGCCATCGCGCTTCGCGAAGCTCGGCGTGCCGAGCCGGTATGGTCCTTCTCAGTTATAGGGCCATGACTGACTCACTCGACCAGGTACGGATTCGCCGGTTGCTCGACATCGGCCGCGTTCTGGTCACCGAGTTATCCCTCGAGGTGGTGCTCGACGAGATCCTCGCGGCCGCCCGCGAGCTCACGGGAGCGCGCTACGCGGCGCTCGGGGTTCTGAACGAGCGGAGAACGGGGCTCGGGCGCTTCGTCACGCTCGGGATCGATGCGAAGACGCGGCGGACGATCGGCGATCTGCCGCGTGGGCGCGGCGTTCTCGGGGTCCTGATCGAGGATCCGGTACCGCTGCGCACCGATGACGTCAGCGGCCATCCGCGCAGCTACGGCCTTCCGGACGGGCACCCACCCATGCACAGCTTTCTCGGTGTTCCGATCCTGATCCGGGGTGAGTCATGGGGGAACCTGTACCTGACCGAGAAGGAGGGGGAAGCGTTCACCGACGGCGACGAGGAGGCCGCCGTGATCCTCGCCGACTGGGCCGCGACGGCGATCGACAACGCGAGGCTCTACGAAACGAGCGAGCGGCGCCGGAACGAGCTCGAGCGCGCGGTGCGCGGGTTCGAGGCGACCCACGACATCGCGATCGCGATCGGAAGGGCGGCGGGTCTCGACCGGGTGCTGGAGCTGATCGTCAAGCGTGGGCGCGCGCTCGTCGACGCGAACACCGTGCTCATCATGCTTCGTGAAGATGACACCCTGGTGGTCACCGCGGCCGCTGGGCACGCGGTAGGGGCGATGGGCGTCCGGCTGCCGATCGACAGGTCGACGTCGGGGCAGGTTCTCGAGCATGCCCGCGCCGAGCGGATCAGCGATGTGACCAGCCGGCTCAGGATCCAGCCCGCGGAGCTCGGCGTCCCCGATGCCCACACGGCGCTGCTGGTGCCGATGATCAGTCGCGGGCAAACGGTGGGGGTACTGGCCGCGTTCGATCGCGGTCCCGAGAACGAGGCGTTCTCCGAAGAGGACGAGCAGCTCCTGCGGATGTTCGCCGCAACGGCTGCAAACGCGGTCGCGATGGCACAGAGCGTCGAGGCCGACCGGCTCCGCAGCGCGCTGGCGGCCGCCGACGAGGAGCGGCGGCGCTTCGCACGGGAGCTCCACGACGAGACCCTGCAGGGGCTCGGTGCCCTCAAGGTCCTGCTCTCCTCGGTCCTCCAGCGTGATGACCCCGAGCAGAACGAGGCGGTGATGCGCGAAGCGGTCGATGAGATCGAGACGGCGATCGGCAACCTGCGCGGGATCATCAGCGACCTGCGCCCGGCGGCCCTCGATGACCTGGGGCTGCGCGCGGCGCTGAGAGCGCTGATCGAGCGCCGCGAACAGGACGATCTCGAGATCACCAGCGAGCTGCTCCTACCGGACGCGCGTGCCGGCGAAGCGAGGTTGAGCGCGGAGCTCGAGACCACCGTCTACCGGCTCGTGCAAGAGGCTTTGACCAACATCGTCAAGCACGCCCGCGCCCATCACGTGCGCGTGATGGTCATCGCGAAGGACGGCGAAGTCAACGTCGAGGTGCGGGACGACGGGGCCGGCTTCGAAGTCGACGGACCGACGGCCGGCTTCGGTCTCACGGGTATCCGTGAGCGCGTCTACCTGGCGGGGGGGAGGCTGGAGATCGAATCGGGTCGCGCAGGGACCGTGCTTCGCGGCCAACTGCCGGAGCGAAGAGGCTCGGACCTTGCTGACGGCTCCCGTGGCCAGAAGCTCGCGTCCTGAGGTCTCATCGCTTCGAGCCGAGCGGCAACGCGCGGGCTGAGGTACTCCTCGCCACGGGTGGCTCTGCGCACCGCCTCGGGCAGCTCGGTGTCGGCCGAGTCTTTGAGCAGGAAGCCGATCGCGCCGGCGTCGAGGGCCCGCTGCGCGATTCCGGGGCTGTCCTCCATGGTCAGCACGACGATCTCGGTGCGCGGGACCTGCTCACGTAGACGCCGGATGACCTCGATGCTCGACCCTTTGGGCATCCCGAGGTCGAGCACGAGCACTTCCGGCTGATGCCGGAGCACGTTGCGCGTGACCGCGGCCAGGTCCGCGGCTTCGGCCACGACGTCGACGTCGTCCTGGCCGTCGAGCAGCAGTCGCAGGCTCCGCCGCATGAGCGTGTGGTCCTCGGCGAGCACCACGCGAATCGAGCGCTCGACGGGTGAGTCAGAGCTTGAGCGGTCTGCCGGCGTCGCGAGCCTAAGGTGACCTCTCATGCGCTATCCGCGGCGGGACGGATCCATAGGCGGGAAAAACGTGGCGACGCGCTGTGGAGATCCGTGCCTGACCTCATAGCGCGAACGGCGGCCGGCGCGCGGGGGCGGCGTGCACCCGGACGTGGGCGTCGAGGATCAAAGCGCCGTCCGGCCCGGCGAGGAGCGGGTTGAAGTCGATCTCGGCGACCTCGGGGTGCGCGTCGACGAGCGCGCTCAGGCGGAGCAGCACGTCCTCGATCGCGGCGATGTCGCAGCGTGTCGCGCCGCCGTGCCCGTCGAGGAGGGGGAAGATGCGCAGCGAGCGGAGCATCTCGGCGGCGTCGAGGTCGCTCAGCGGCGTGATCCGCACCGCCACGTCCTTGACGAGGTCGGCGCTCGTCCCGGCGGCGCCGCATGCGATCACCGGTCCGAAGCTCTCGTCGTGGACAACGCCGACCAGGAGCTCGACGCCGGTCGCGGTGGCGAAGATGCCGGCGCCGGCGACGATGCGCGTCGCGATCAGCGGGAGCCCGTAGCAATCCAGCAGCGTGGTCACGTCGCGGGGGCCCAGCCATCCGCCGCCGCCGGCGAGCGCGGCGGCGATGGTTGCCGCCGCCTCGTCCGGTCGGCAATCGGGCGGCGGTGAGAAGTCGCCGGCGGGACGTGCTCGCCAGCGCGCGTATCGCGCCGCGTGGGCCAGAGCTCCGGCGGCGTCCTCGGGAAACGCGAACGTCGGGACGCGAGTGTCGCCCCCCACGGCCCGCGCGCCCACGCCGTCGGTGACCCCCATGAACACCGAGGCGAGCGTGACCTCGCCGGTGCGCTCTGCCGCGCGCTCGATCTCGCGGGCGACGTCGCCTCCGTCGGTGACGAGCGGGGGCACGAAGATGGTGATGATGGCGTCGCACGCGTGCCTGGCCGCCAGTACCTCGATAGCTCGACGGTAGTCGCCGGCGGAAGCCGTGGCGCTCATGTCGACGGGGTTGCCGAGCGAAGCTTCGGGCGCGAGGAACAGGGCCAGCTCCTTCCGCACGTCATCGTCGAGCTCGACGACCTCGAGGCCCTTCGCCTGGCACGCGTCGGCGCAGAGAATCGCGGGGCCACCGCCGTTGCTTACGATCGCGACGCGGCTGCCGTGCGGCACGGGCTGGGCGGAGAGCAGCGCGGCGACGTCGAAGAGCTCGTGCACGGTCTCGGCACGGATCACGCCCGCTTGCTCGAACAAGGCGTCGACCATCCTGTCGGAGGCGGAGATGAGCGCGCCGATGTGTGACGAGGTGGCGAGGGCGCCCGCCGGTGAGCGCCCGCGCTTAACCGACACGATCGGCTTGGTGGCGCTCACGCGCCGCGCGATCCGGGCGAACCGGTGGGGGTTCCCGAACGACTCCAGGTAGAGGAGGATCACCTCGGTGGCCGCGTCCTGCTCCCAGTACTCGAGCAGGTCGTTGCCGGACACGTCGGCCTTGTCGCCGACGGAGACGAACGATGAGATCCCGAGTCCGAGCCTTCCCGCGGCCTCGATCATGGCGATTCCGAGGCCACCGCTCTGTGTGAAGAAGCCGATCTTGCCCGGCGGCGGGGAGTGCGCCTCGAAGGTGGCGTTCAGGCGTACGTCCTGGGCTGTGTTGAGCACTCCGAAGCAGTTGGGGCCGATCAGACGCATGCCGCTATCGCGACAGATCTCGAGCAGCTCGTGCCGGCGCTGAGCGCCTTCGGTCCCCGCCTCCGCGAACCCGGCCGAGATCACCAGCAGGGCGCGCACGCCGATCGTCCCGCAGCCCCGAGCGACGTCGATGACCTCGGTGGCGGGAACTGCGACCACGGCAAGCTCGACGGGATCGGGCACGTCGGCGATCGACGCGTACGCTGGGCACCCCTGGATCGTGTGTGCGTGGGGGTTGACGGGATACACAGACCCGGTGAATCCGCCTCTGATCAGGTTGTGAAGAATCGCCGTGCCGACGGCGTTGCTCCGACGGGACGCGCCGATCACGGCGACAGAGTGCGGGGTGAGGAAGCTCCCCACCGCGCTGACGGCTGCGTGCTGTTCACGTGCTTGGAAGCGAAGGCGCGCCTCGCCGTCCAGAGAGGTCGGAAAGTCAATCCCGATCGCCCCGTCCTTGGGGTGGACGGCCACAGTGAAGCCGCTGTCGCGGAAGACCTGGATCATGCGGTGATTGGCCGGCATCACCTCGGCGGTGAACAGGGAGATCCCGTTCCGCTCGGCCGCGACGGCCAGGTGGGCGAGCATGATCGTTGCGATCCCGCGTCCCTGCCACGCATCCGCCACGACGAACGCGACCTCGGCGCGGCGGGAGTCGATGCGAACGTAGACGCCGTGCGCGACGATCGCATGGTTCGCTCCGGCGGTCGCCGCAAGCGCGTACCGGTCGGCGTAGTCGACGTCGACCGACCAGTCCGCCGCCCAGTCGATGTCCGCCAGCCCGAAGAAGCGAAAGCCAATCGAATCACTGGACAGCCCCGCGAAGAACGCCCGCATCGCCTGCTGATCGATGCTCTGGACGGGGCGGATATGGATGCTCGAGCCGTCGCGGAGAGCCACGTCGACGGCCTCGCCGGCGGGATAAGACGCCGGTGGTGGTGAGGGAGGCGCGGCTCTGGGCATGAAGCCTCGTGCTTACACGGTTGCCGCGTCGCGCAGCTCGTGCCACGCGGCGACGTGCTTCTCGTCGCTTCTGGGCGTGACCAGCAGCGGGGAATGCGCATGCCGGGCCAGGTGGTCGCTGGTGCTGCCCAGCAGCACTCTCTTGGCCGGTCCCTGCTGTCGTGACCCGCACACCATCAGGTCGACCTCGTCGGTCAGGTTCGTGAGCTCGAGCAGGGCGGCCCCGACGACGACCTCGATCTCGGCTCCGGGGACCTCACCCATGTGTTCCCGGGCGGCGGCGGCCACAGCGTCCGGGTCGTCGATCATCGCTGCCGCTGACGCCAAGCCCGCGGCGCCGTAGACACGCAGCTCGACAATCTCACGGACGCGCAGCTTCGCCCCGAGCTCCATCGCCAGCAGCGCGGAATGGGCGAGCGCCACTTCTCCTGGCTCCGATCCGTCGTAGGCCACGCCGATCGTCCTGATCGGCGCTGCCCGCTTCCCGTGTCCGCGCGGGGCTACGGCCACCGCACACGGCGCGTGGTGCAGCGCCGCCCGCGCGTCGTCGCCCGCCAGCACCCGGCCGACCGGGCCCCGGTGACAGCCTCCGACCACGATCAGATCAGCAGCGAGGTTCTCGGCGACGTGGTGCAGTCCTGCGCCGACGGTCACGGCGGCGACGCTGACCACGTCAGCCTCCTTCGCGTAAGCCTGGCGCTGACACTGCAAGAGCTCGTACGAGTGCTCGCTCTCGCTCGCCTCATAGGCTCCCGTGGATCCTTTCGCGGGCACGGTGCCGACGAGACGCACATTCACCAGCGTCAGGACGCCGTCGCGCGCCGCCAGCGCCTTGGCCAGGGCGACGGCGTCCCGGTCAGCCGCCAGCCCGCTGATACCAACGACAAGATTCGCGTACATCGCAGTCTCCTTTAGGTTCACCGGACACGCTACGCGGACCGTGACCAGCGGCCATCGTGGTCTAACCCTCGTCCCGCTCGGGGGAAACCCGCAAACCCCGTGCCCAGCGGACCATTCGCTACGACGCGCACACCTTCCGTGCCTGGCAGGCGATCTCGAGGTCCTCCCTCGCCGTGATCACGAGCACGCGCCCGCCCGCTGCGCCCGCCGGGGTGATCTCCGTGTCGCCCGTCGCCGCGAGGTTCGCCGGCTCGTCGATCGACAGGCCGAGGAAGCTCAGGCCGGCCACGGCGCCGGCACGGATCAGCGGTGCCCGCTCACCCACCCCGCCCGTGAACGCGAGCACGTCGATCCCGCCGAGCGCCGCGGCCATCGCGGCAATGCCCGCACGCAAGTGGTGCAGGTACACGTCGAGCGCCAGCCGGGCCTCGGGGTGGCCGGCGCCGGCGCGCGTGAGCACGTCGCGCATGTCGGCGGTGCCGGCTAGTCCCTGCAGCCCCGAGTCGTGCTCGAGAGCGTCGGCGAGCTCGCCCGGGGATAGCCCCGTGCGGGGAAGCAGCCACAGCAACAGGCCGGGGTCGACGCTCCCCGAGCGCGTCGCCATCACCAGCCCGTCGAGGGGCGTGAAGCCCATCGTCGTGTCGATCGAGCGGCCGTCGGCGATCGCGCACAGCGACGCGCCGGCGCCGAGGTGACAGCTCACGATCCGCAGTCCGGCGGCCGAGCGGGCGAGCAGCTCCGGCGCACGTCTCGCCACCCAGGAGTGAGAGAGTCCGTGAAATCCGTAGCGGCGCAGCCGCCAGCGCTCGCGCCAGGCGGAGGGAAGCGCGTAGGTCGCTGCCGCGTCGGAAAGGGTGGCGTGGAAGGCCGTGTCAAAGCACGCCACCGCGGGCAGCTTCGGCAGCGCGGCGCTCACAGCGTCGAGCGCGGCGAGCGACTTCGGCTGGTGCAGGGGCGCCAGCTCGGTCAGGTCGCAGAGCGCCGACTCGACGCCGGCGTCGATGAGGATGGCGTCGCGGTAGCGCTCGCCCCCGTGGACGATCCGGTGGCCGACGGCGTCGGCGTCGCCGAGCCCGTCGTCGAGCACTGTCCGCAGCTCGGCGGAGTCGATCGCCGCTCGCGGCGCCGCCAGCTCGCGCTGGCCGAGGACGGCATCGTCGCCGTCGAGCAGGGTCAGCTTGAGCGTGCTCGAGCCGGCGTTGACGACGAGCACGCGCACGTGAGGTGTGCTAGCCGCGCGTCGCGCCTGCCGGCTGGTCTCCGGGCCAGGTCCAGTCGCGCACCGCGGGCGAGTCGTCGCCGTACTCGCGCGTGTAGGCGCGGTGTGCGAGACGCTCGTCGACCATGTCCTGGCGCAGGTGAGCGGCGCGCTCGGCCAGGCCGGGAACGCGGTCGATCACGTCGATCACGAGGTGGAAGCGGTCGAGATCGTTGAGCATCACCATGTCGAACGGCGTCGTTGTCGTTCCCTCTTCCTTGTAGCCACGCACGTGGATGTTGCGGTGGTTGGCGCGACTGTAGGTGAGGCGGTGGATCAGCCAGGGATAGCCGTGGTAGGCGAAGATCACGGGGCGGTCGGTGGTGAAGAGCGCGTCGAACTCGGGGTCAGAGAGGCCGTGCGGATGCTCCCTGTCGGGCTCCAGGCGCATCAGGTCGACGACGTTCACGACCCGAACGCGGAGCTCCGGCCGGCGCTCGCGGAGGATCGCCGTCGCGGCCAGGATCTCGAGCGTCGGCACATCTCCCGCGCACGCGAGGACGACGTCGGGCTCCTCGCCGGCGTCGTTCGAGGCCCATTCCCAGATCCCGATCCCGCGCGTGCAATGGGTGACGGCCTCGTCCATGGTCAGGTAGTCGAGCGTCGGCTGCTTGCCGGCGACTATGACGTTGACATAGTTGCGGCTGCGCAGGCAGTGGTCGGCCACCGAGAGCAGGCAGTTTGCGTCCGGCGGCAGGTACACGCGGACGATCTCGGCCTTCTTGTTGACGACGTGGTCGATGAAGCCCGGGTCCTGATGGGAGAAGCCGTTGTGGTCCTGGCGCCACACGTGGCTCGAGAGCAGGTAGTTGAGCGACGCGACCGGCGCCCGCCACGGGATCTCGCGCGTCACCTTCAGCCACTTGGCGTGCTGGTTGAACATGGAGTCGATGATGTGGATGAACGCCTCGTAGCAGTTGAACAGGCCGTGGCGGCCGGTGAGCAGATACCCCTCCAGCCACCCCTGACAGAGATGCTCGGAGAGGACCTCCATGACGCGGCCATCCGGAGCCAGGTGGTCGTCGGTCTCGAGCTGCTCGGCGACCCACGCCCGGTCCGTCACCTCGAGCACCGCCCCGAGGCGGTTCGAGGCCGTCTCGTCCGGTCCCATGATCCGGAAGTTGTCCATGTTCGCGCCCATGACGTCGCGCAGGAAGCCGCCGAGCACCCTCGTGGCCTCGCTCATCGTGACTCCTGGAGTCGGCACCTCCACGCCGTAGTCGCAGAAGTCCGGCAGCTCGAGGTCGCGTAGGAGCACGCCCCCGTTGGCGTGCCGGTTGGCGCCCATCCGGCGCTCTCCGAGCGGCGCGAGCGCCGCCAGCTCCTCCCGTAGGGTGCCCTGATCGTCGAACAGCTCCTCGGGTCGGTACGAGTGCAGCCACTCCTCGAGCTGCGCCAGATGCTGCGGGTTGGTGCGAACTTCGGCAAGAGGCACCTGATGGGAGCGGAACGTTCCCTCGGCGGGGAGGCCGTCGACGTACTTCGGGCCTGTCCACCCCTTCGGGGTACGCAAGACGATCATCGGCCACGCCGGGCGCGCGACCTCGCCCTCCACACGCGCGCGCCGCTGGATGGCATCGATCTCGGCGAGCACGTCGTCGAGCGTCGCCGCCATGAGCTGATGCATCACGGCCGGGTCGTCGCCTTCGACGAACCTGGGGGCGTAGCCATAGCCCTCGAGCAGCGACCGCAGCTCGTCCTGCGGAATCCGAGCGAGGACGGTGGGATTGGCGATCTTGTAGCCGTTCAGGTGCAGGATCGGCAGCACGGCGCCGCCGGTCGCGGGATTGAGGAATTTGTTCGAATGCCAGCTCGCGGCGAGCGCGCCGGTCTCCGCCTCGCCGTCGCCGATGACGCACACGGCGAGCAGGTCGGGGTTGTCGAGCACGGCGCCGTACGCGTGGAGCAGGCTGTAGCCGAGCTCGCCGCCCTCGTGGATCGACCCCGGCGTCTCCGGCGCGACGTGGCTGGGAATCCCGCCCGGGAACGAGAACTGGCGAAAGAGCCGCGCCAGACCCTCCTCGTCAGCGCTGATGTGCGGGTAGACCTCGCTGTAGGTGCCCTCGAGGTACGTGTTGGCCACGAGCCCGGGACCGCCGTGGCCGGGGCCGGTGACGTAGATCGCGTTCAGATCGCCGAGCTTGATCGCCCGGTTGAGGTGCGCGTAGAGAAAGTTGAGTCCCGGTGTCGTTCCCCAATGCCCGAGAAGCCGCGGTTTGACATGTTCGGCGCGCAGCGGCTCGCGCAGCAGCGGGTTGGCGAGCAGGTAGATCTGGCCAACGGACAGGTAATTCGCTGCCCGCCAGTAGGCGTTGATTAGCGAGCACTCGTCATCGGACAACGGTCCGGGGGTGCCGGTGGAGGTGGCGGAGGGAGTGGCGGTAGCGGTCATAGACACATCTATGCACAGCGGTCGGGCTCGCACATGCGTAGAAACTGCTGAGGCGGGTCTCGGATTAAGGGCGATGCGCGACACCGGCATCGCCGCGACACTGAGCTGAAAACTGGAGAAGATCACATGTTCAAGAACGTCATTGTCGGCGTCGACGATCGTCAAGGTGGTCGCGACGCGATCGCGCTCGCCAAGGAGCTGGTGGCAAAGGACGGAAAGCTTGCCCTCGCTTATGTCCACCTCGGCGATCAACGGCCCGTGCGCGGCTCGAGCGGAGCGTTCCAGGAATCCGAGCGTCAGCGGTCGCTCGACCTGCTCGCCGATGCCCGCGACGAGGCCGAGGTGCAGGCCGAGCTGCTCCCGGCGGGGTCGCCCTCCGTCGGACGCGGTCTGCATGAGCTGGCCGAAAGTAAGGGCGCCGACCTGCTCGTCGTCGGCTCGACCAGCCACGGCCTGATCGGCCGCGTGCTGATGGGCGACGCCACCCGCGCCGCGCTCAACGGCGCGCCTTGCGCGGTAGCGATCGCCCCGACGGGCTACGTGGAGCGTCCTTCCGCTCTCAGCGAGATCGGCGTCGGCTACGACGGATCGTCCGAGAGCGTGCACGCCCTCTCGGTCGCTCGGGAGCTCGCCGCCGAGCATGGAGCACGGGTGTCGGCCTTCGAGGCCATATCGCTCCCGGCGTACCTGCTCGGGGGAGCCGGCGCGCCGGCCGCGGCGCCGATCGGTGAGGAGATCGGAATCCTCGTCGACGACGCTCTCGAGCGCATCGCCGCACTCGGCGAAGTCGAGCCGCACGCCGCTTACGGCGCCCCGGCCGAGGAGCTCACGCTGTACGGAGCATCGGTCGATCTGCTCATCATCGGATCGCGCAGCTACGGGCCGATCGGGCGGATCGTGCACGGAAGCGTGGCGGATCAGCTCGCCCGCACCGCCCGCTGCCCACTGCTCGTGCTCACCCGGGCCGCTCGCGAACCGCATGCGTCCGCTGAGCGCGGTCGGGCTCCGGAGGCCGTGGCGTCGAGGTGAGCCGGCGAGGCGACCCTGAGTCAGACGTCGACCAGGCCGCGATCGAGCGCGTAGCGAACGAGCTCCGAGCGTGAGCCCAGCCGGAGCTTCTGCTGGATGTGCGAGCGGTGCGTTTCGACAGTCCGTACCGATAAGAAGAGCTGGTCTGCGATCTCAGCGTTGGTGTGACCGAGCGCGATCAGGCGCAGAACCTCGAGCTCGCGCTCGGAGAGGTCGTCCGGTGGTCCTACCGGCGCGGCCGCGACGCGCGCGCCCAGGCTGGGATTGAGATAGCCCTCGCCGACCGCCGCGCGGCGAATCGCCTCGACGAGCTCGGCGTCGGCCGCCTCCTTGAGCACGTACCCGATCGCGCCGCCGGCGAGCGCCTCGCGCGCGTACTCGGGGCCTTCCTGCATCGTCAGCACGACGATCTGGGTGGCGGGAGAATCAGCACGGATGGCGGGGATCGCGTCGAGGCTCGAGCCGCCTGGCATGTTGAGATCGAGTACGAGCACCGTCGGTCGGTGGCCGCGAACGTAGCGTTGTGCTCCTGCGACGTCGCCGGCCTCGGCGACGACCTCGAAGTCCGGCTCGCCGTCGAGCAGCAGCCGCAGACCGCGCCGCACGACCCGGTGATCGTCGGCCAGGACGATCCGGATCTTCACCGCCTCATCGTCGCCCGGCGTTTCCGCGTCGACGCGATCCGAATCACCGTCGGCCATGTACGGCAACGGTACCGCGTCCCGTGGATACGTCTCGCCCTATGCCTCTCCTCGGCCCGTACCATCGCCCGATATGAGCGAGGACGGGATCGTCGTCGGCGACGACGGGGTTGCGCGGTGCTGGTGGGCGAGCTCTGCCCCCGAGTACCGCGCGTATCACGACAGCGAGTGGGGCTTCCCGGTCTCCGACGATGTGCGGCTGTTCGAGAAGCTCAGCCTCGAGGGATTCCAGGCCGGGCTGTCGTGGCTGACCATCCTGCGCAAGCGAGACGCGTTCAGGCGCGCGTTCGCCGGCTTCGAGTTCGCGCGAGTGGCCGACTTCGGCGAGCGTGATGTCGCCCGCCTGCTGGGGGACGCCGGGATCGTGCGCCACCGCGGGAAGATCGAGGCGGTCATCAACAACGCCGGCCGAGCGGTCGAGCTCGTGCAGGCCGAAGGGTCCCTCGCTCACTATCTGTGGAGCTTCGAGCCCGGAGTGCAGTCGGGGCGGCTCGACCGCGCCGCGCTCGCCGAGCGCTCGGTCACCGCCGAGTCCAAGGAGCTCGCCAAGGACCTGAAGCGGCGGGGGTGGCGGTTCGTCGGGCCGACCACCGCGTACGCGTTCATGCAGGCGATGGGGCTCGTCAACGACCATCTCGACGGCTGCGACGCTCGGGCCGAGGTGGACCACGCCCGGGAGCGCTTCCCGAGGCCGTGAATGCCGGTGGCTTGACGTGAGCTCGTCCGGCAGTCGCTACCCTCCCGTGCCGGTGATCGAGGAACTCGAAGCCTCCGAGAACGACGTCGCGCCCTCGGCGTCCTCTCCTCCCGCCCCCCGGCGGGCGATTCTTGCCCGCCCTGGGCAACTGCGCGCGACGATCGAGGAGCTGCTGCCCGACCGACCGTTCTCGATCGAGTGGTGGGACGGCGCCGTGACCCCGTCGACCAATGGCGGCGGGCCCGCGCTCTCCGTCCGCTCCCCGCGCGCCCTCGGCCACGCCCTGCGGGCGCCGGGACAGCTCGGGATCGGCCGGGCCTACGTCAGCGGCGAGATTGCCGTCTCCGACCTCGACGAGGCGATCCGGGTGCTCCGCTCCTGGCAGGCGCCGCCCCTCGATGGGGCCGCGCGGCGCCGGCTGATGCTCGCGGCGGTGAAGGCGCACGGCGTCGGTCTGTTCCCGCCGGTCCCCGAAATCGAGCTCAAGCCGCAGGGACAGCGTCACTCTCGCGACCGTGACGCTCGGGCGGTCCGCCACCACTACGACGTCTCCAACGATTTCTTCCGCCTCTTCCTCGATCGCTCGATGACCTATAGCTGCGCGATCTTCTCCCGCGGGGCGACGACGCTCGAGGAGGCGCAGGAGACCAAGCTCGAGCTTGTGTGCCAGAAGCTCGCTCTGCGCGAGGGCGAGCACGTCCTCGACGTCGGCTGCGGGTGGGGCTCGTTCGCGATCCATGCGGCGAGCCGGCACGGAGTGTTCGTCAAGGCGGTGACGCTGTCCCCGGCCCAGGCTGAGCTTGCGCGCGAGCACGTCGAGGCGGCGGGCCTCTCCGATCGCATCGACGTGCAGATGATGGACTGGCGGGAGCTCTCGGGGTCATTCGACGCCATCTCCTCGATCGGCATGGTTGAGCATGTCGGTAACAACCAGATCGACGCCTACGCGTCGCGGCTAGCCGGCCTGCTCGCCCCCGGCGGGCGGCTGCTCAACCACGGCATCGCACGGCTGCGTCACGGAGATCCCGAAGCGGGCCCGTTCTCCGAGCGTTACGTCTTCCCCGACGCGGCGCCCCTGCACCTTTCCCGGATCCAGACCGCACTCGAGCGCGCCGGGCTCGAGACCGACACCGTCGAGGGGTTCCGCGAGGACTACGCGACCACGCTCGGACACTGGGTCGAGCGACTCGACGCCAACGCCGCCGAGGCCGAGCGCCTCGCTGGAGCTGAGCGCATGCGCGTGTGGCGCCTGTACCTACGCTCCGCCCGTGAAGGCTTCCGGATCGGCTTCACGGGCATCTACCAGGTGCTCGCCCACCGCCCCGGCTAGGTACCCGGGCAGCTCGCCGCCCGCCGGCTGATTGGCGCCCTGTGACGCGAGTTGCAGGGCACTCGGCTCGATCTGACACGCTGTGCGGATGGGTCTTCGACGAGCGGGCAACGGGCGTGACCCATCGCGGCGCCGGCTGACCCCGGGGTTCAGCGTCCACGACATCGCCATCGACCTGGGCACGGCGAACACGCTTGTGTATGTCGGGGGTCGCGGGATCGTGGTCTCTGAGCCATCGGTCGTGGCCTCCGATGCGCTCACCGGGGAGGTCCACGCGGTCGGAGTCGAGGCCGAGCAGATGATCGGTCGTACGCCCGCGACGATCTCGGCGGTACGCCCGCTCCGCCACGGGGTGATCGCCGATTTCGAGGTCACCGAGGAGATGCTGCGTTACTTCATCCGTAAGGTCCTCGATCGTCGCCGAGGGCACCCGCGCTTGATTGTGTGCGCTCCCTCGGGCGTGACCGCGGTCGAGCGGCGCGCCGTCGAGGAGGCCTCGCTCGCGGCCGGAGCCCGCCGCGTGCACCTGATCGAGGAGCCGATCGCAGCGGCCATCGGCGCCGGCGTGGCAATCGAGGAGCCGATCGGACGGATGGTCGTCAACGTCGGCGGCGGCACCAGCGAGGTGGCGGTCATCTCGCTCGGAGCGATGGTGCTGGCGCGCTCGATTCGCGTCGGCGGCTACGAGATGGACGATGCCATCACCCAGTACCTTCGCCGTGAGTATCACCTGGCGATCGGCTCGCAGACCGCGGAGGCGATCAAGATCGCGATCGGAGCAGCACGACCCCTGAAGACCGACGCCACCACCCAGGTTCGCGGCAGGCATCTGATCACCGGTCTGCCGACGCAGGTGATGCTGAGCAGCGAGGAGGTGCGCGAGGCGCTCAAGGCTCCCCTGGACGAGATCATCCAGGTGATCAGGGATACGCTCGAGGAGACGCCGCCCGAGCTCTCCGGCGACATCGCCCGCGATGGCATCCTGCTCGCCGGCGGCGGGACGCTGCTGCACGGCTTCTCGGAGCTGGTGGCAGCCGAGACGGGAATGCCGGTCTTCAGCGCCGAATCGCCGTTGACGTGCGTGGCGTTCGGCTCCGGACAGGCGCTGGGCCACTTCGACCGGCTCGGGCTCAACACCCGAGGGTCTCGGATCGTGACCTCGCGCGATTGAGACGCTAGCTGGTCCTCCCTGCGCGCTCGGCGCGGCGCTCAGCGCGTGTCGGTCGGGGGGTGAGGGGTCTGTTTCTCGTCCGGCGCAAGATGATGAAGGCGATCGTTCCCCACATCGCCGGAACCCAGAGGGAGATGGCGTGGTAGACGACGGTGGCGGCCGTCGCGGCCGTCGCACTGATGCCGTAGAGGACGAAGAGGCCGACGAAGCTGCCGTCGAGGACACCGATGCCTCCGGGGATCGGAATCAGGTTCGAGAGATACCCGATCTGGTAGGCGAGCACGATCACCGCGAGCGACGGCTGGTGCTTGGTCGCCTCGAAGCACGCCCAGAGCACGGCGATGTCGAACCAGAGAAATCCGAATGCCCCCACCAGTCGCCAATCGGGCGTGAACAGGAGCCGGCGGGTGGCGCGCACGCTGGCCGCGGTGCCGAGGAGCAGGACCCTGAGGTGGCCTTCGTGCCGGCGCCCCGCGTAGTACTCGGAGATCCGCGGGAGCGCGAGGAAGAACACGAACACCGTGAGCCCGACGAGGCCGGGAACCAGGCTCAGCAGGGGGTTGCGGGGTCCGGGGAGGATGCCGAGCCAGAGCCCGAACCCGACAAACGTGAGCGTGAGCACGTTGACCGCGCTGGTGAGCAGGAAGAGCACCGCCGAGCGCTCGGCGATCCGTGCCGCGGGTACGCCGCGCTCGCGGAGCAGCCACGCGCCGATGGCGAGGCTGCCGGCGCCGCCGAGTGACACCGCGGTCCCGAACGCCAGCTCGGTCAAGGCCACGCGGGCGCCCCAGCGGATCGGCGCGCGCTCGAACACCTGGAGGAAGGCGACGATATAGGAGACGCAGGAGAGAATCTCGAAGCCGACGGCCAGAGCCACCCAGCCGACGGGCATATCGGCCACAACCTTGGCGACGCCGTGGAGCCCCGGCACAGCGAGAAGGAGGCCGACCACCAACACGACGAGCACCACGAGCGTGATCAGGCCGTTGCGTAGGTTGCGGCCCGCCTCGGCCGCCTGCTCGTGGTCGTCGGGCGTCAGCGGAACGGGCTCGTCCACGTCCTCGGTCGGCCTCTCACGACGCGCTGTCACAAGGGGATCCAAGCACGTCCGCGGGCTCGGCCCTACCGTGCGCCCCGAAGCGCGGCTGTCATCCTGACCCTGAGTGCTGCTGATCGAGGTCCCCCAACACGACGTGATCGGCGTCCGCGCAGACAATCCAAGTCCCTTCACCCTCTCCGGTACGAACTCGTGGATCGTCGGGCGCGACCCGGCCTGGCTGATCGATCCTGGGCCCTCGCTCGAGAGTCACCTGCACGCGCTCACGGTCGAGATCGAGCGGCGCGGCGGGCTCGGGGGGATGGCACTCACCCACGACCATCTCGATCACAGCGAGGCGGCTCCCGTCATGCGCGAGCGCTTCGCCGGCGTGCCGGTGGCCGGGGGCCGGGGAGCCGTGGACGTCGTGCTCTCCCCCGGTGGGAGGTTCGGCCCCTTCGAAGCCCTCGCCACCCCCGGGCACGCCCCCGACCACTTCACCTTCGTCCTCGACGGCATTGCCTTCACCGGTGACGCCGTGCTCGGCGAGGGCAGCGTGTTCATCGCGCCCGACCCCGGGGCGCTGGCGGGCTACCTCGACGGGCTGCGCCGCCTGCGCGCGCGGGCCCTCGAGCTCATCTGTCCCGGACACGGCCCGCTCGTGCTCGATCCAGCGGCCAGGCTCGAGGAGTACCTGGCGCACCGCGCTGAGCGTGAGCAGCGGCTGCTCGCTGCCATCGCCGGGGGTAAGCGGAGCGTCGACGAGCTCCTCGACGCGGCCTGGGACGACGCTCCGGCGGCCCTGCGCCCCGCCGCGACGGTCACGCTGGCCGCGCATCTGGACAAGCTCGCCGGCGAGGGGCGCCTACCCACGGATGTCGAGCGCCCGGCTGGCTGGGGGGCGTGAAATTCGGCAGGGCGTGGAATTCGGCAGGGCCGAATTCCATTGCGGCTTTTGGCAGGGCCAAATCCCGCGGCCGCGCGCCAGAAGTGCCTGCCGCGGCGGCCCGTCAGACGGCCTTGGCCTGCGCGGCCGCCAGACGCCGCCGGGCGAGCTCCATCGCCGCGGTCAGCGGTGTGGCGCCGATGGCATCGGCGTCGTGAAAGATCGTGCGTAGGGTGTCGGCGATTCCGCGCACGCGGCGGCGCACCGACGCGGCGTCGTAGCCGTGCAACTCCTCGGCGACATTGATCAGGCCACCGGCGTTGACGACGAAGTCGGGCGCCCACAGCACCCCTCGGGCGGCGAGGAGATCGGCGACCGCATCATCGGCGAGCTGGTTGTTGGCTGCGCCGGCGATGACCTGGCACTGCAGGCGCGGCACCGTCTCGTCGTCGAGGATCGCGCCGAGGGCGCAGGGTACGAGCACGTCCAACGAGGCCTCGAGCGCCCGTTCTGGAGTGAGCCAGCGTGCGCCGAGCTCATCGGCGAGGCCGCGCTTGGTCTGGTCGACATCGGCGACCACGAGCTTTGCCCCCGCGCGAGCGCAGAGCTTGGCTACGCGAGAGCCCACGTGGCCGAGGCCGATGACACCGATGCTGCGGTCGCGCAGGCTCGCCTGGCCGAACACCCGCTCGCAGCACGCGCGGATGGCGATCTCGACGCCGAGTGCGGTGAACGGGCTCGGGTCCCCAGAGCCGCCCTGGCCGCGTGCGAGGCCCACGACATGGCGGGTCCGCTCGGCGATCACCCGCATGTCACGGCTCGAGGTACCCACATCCTCGGCGGTGATGTAGTGGCCGTCGAGGGCTTCGACGGTATCCGCGAAGTCGAGCAGGGCTGCATGCCGGCGCTCGGATGAGAGGCGTCGGCCGACCGGGATCATGATCACGCCCTTGCCGCCTCCGAGCGTCAGGTCGGCGACCGCGGCCTTGAAGGTCATCGCCCGCGAGAGGCGCATCGCGTCGCGCATCGCGGCGCGCGCGTCGTCGTACGCCCACATCCGGCAACCGCCGAGCGCGGGGCCCCGTGCGGTGGAGTGGACGGCGACGAAGGTGAACAGGCCCGACCTGAGCCCGCGGCGGACGAGCACCTCCTCGTGGTCCAGCTTCTCGAGGTAGCGGTCGATGGGACTAGCGGGGGTTGTGTCGGCGGCTCGCGACGGGGCGCGCGAGCGGTGAATCTGGGCTCACGGACTGGTGGGGGATCCCGTGGTGCTGCCGGTGCCCGTGCCTGTCGTCGTCCCGGAGGTGGCGGTGGTCGCCGTCGTAGAACCGGTGCCCGTCGAGGAGGAGGAGTCGCCGGTGCCGGTACCCGTACCGGTGCCCGCGGTCCCGGTCGTGCCGGTGCTCGTCGACGAGGTGCCGGTCGTGCCGGCGGTTCCCGTCGAAGTAGTAGCTCCTGTGTTGCTCGTACCGGTGGTGCTGGTCGAGTCCGTGGTGCCCGCCGGCGGCGTCTCACCGGCGGCTCCCGACTCCGTCGGGTCCGTGGTCGTGCTCGGCGGTTTCGCCGTCGGGATGATGTCGTCTCCGCCCGAGATCGACGTCGAGCCCGTGGAGCCAGCGCCGGCGCCCGCCGTCTTCGTGCTCGTCGAGTTGGCCACGGCCGGCGTCGTCGGTTCCGAGACCGCGGGGACGCTCGCGGGAGCGTGGTACGGCACCGACTGATACGTCGGCTCGGTGACGGCCGGCGCGGGGGTCGGCGCGACCGCCACCGTGGCATGGACGGCGCTCCGGTGCGGGGCCGTCGTAATCGAACGCTGGATCGCCACTGCTCCGCCCGCCGTCACGACGGCGGCGGCGAGCAGCGTGGCGACGTGGGTGGCCCCGGCGGCCAGCGAGCCCGCCGATGCTGCCGTGCCGCCGCCGACGATCGCTCCCGTCGTCGCGGTGGCGCCTCCTGTGGCGGCCAGGCCCGCTCCGCCCCCGGCGGCGCTGCCACCCCCACCGATTCCGAGCATGTTGGCGATCACGCCGATCGGTCCGAGGGTGGGGGTGAGGGCGGCGAACTGCCGCCCGCTGTTGCGCAGCTCTGACTTGAACTGGCGGCATCCGCCGCAATCGGCCAGGTGCCGGCGCACGGTTCCGCTCGAGCGCACGCCGCGATCGTGGGCGAGCGTGAGCTCTTCGCGGATCTCGACGCAGGCGGTGTCGCGCGCTTCGACGGCCAGCGTGAGGCCGATCCGCGCCCGGACCAGGAGCGACTTCACCGCCGGAACGGTGACATCCATCGCGGTGGCAACCTCGGCGTAGCTCATTCCGCCGAGCTCACGCATGAGCAGCGCCGAGCGCTGCTGCGCGGGGAGCCGGCGGAGGTCGGAGATCAGCCGCCGCAGCGACTCGCGCTGCTCGACCTGGGTGACCGGGTCGGGCGTGGGCGCGCAGATCTGCTGGAGAATCGCCGGCGCAGGCGGCACGGGACGCCGGAGCTCGTCGACGCAGCGGTTATGGGCGACCCGGTACAGCCACGGTCGCAGTGCGAGCTGGCGGTGGTTGGCCCGCAGCCCCGCGTAGGCGCGGACGAAGACGTCCTGGAGCGCGTCCTCGGCGTCCTGGGTCGAGCCGGGCAGCATCTGCCGCGCGTATGCGAACAGGCGCTGGCGGTAGCGGTCGTGGATGATCCTGAAGGCATCTTCGTGACCGGCGCGGAACAGGGCCAGGAGCTGTTCGTCGGAGCGAAGGCGCAGCAGCGGCGAAGCAACCGAGATGCGAGCTCGTGCTAGGCCTGCCGGGGCTTGGAGAGCGGAGGCTTCCATCAGAGGCTCCTAGAACTACTGTAACGGGTGGACCGGAGAGAAGTTTCGACTCACCACTCAATCGAGGTTGATCATTACGTGCTTGATCTCCGTGTAGTCCTCGAGCGCGTACATGCTGAGGTCCTTGCCGTACCCGGACTGCTTGTAGCCGCCGTGGGGCATTTCCGACACGAGCGGGATGTGGTCGTTGATCCACACGCAGCCGAAGCGCAGCGCGTTCGCGACGCGCATCGCCCGCCCGACATCTCGCGTCCACACCGAGGAGGACAGCCCGTACGGGGTCTGGTTGGCCCACGCGATCGCGTTCGCCTCGTCGGTGAAGCGCTGCACGGTGATCACCGGCCCGAAGATCTCCCGCTGGATCATCTCGTCGTCCTGCTCGAGGCCGGCCACCACCGTGGGCTCGAGGAAGAACCCGGGGAGCTCGGGCTCGCGTCCTCCGGTCACGATCTCCGCGTGGGCGGGCTTGCGCTCGAGGAAGCCCTCGACGCGAGCGCGCTGGCGAGCGGAGTTGAGGGGGCCGAGGGTCGTATCCGGGGAGAGGGTGTCCCCGACTACGAAGCCGCTCGCCTGCTCGGCTAAGCCGGCGACGAAATCGTCGTAGACCTTGGCGCCGGCGAGGACCCGGGTCGCGGCCGTGCAGTCCTGTCCTGCGTTGTAGTAGCCGGTGCCGGCGATCGTCTCGAGCGCCGCCTCGAGATCGACGTCGTCGAACACGACCACGGGCGCCTTGCCGCCGAGCTCGAGGTGCACGCGCTTGAGCGTGTCCGCGGCGGCGCGGGCGATCCACTTGCCCGTGTCGACCGAGCCGGTGAGCGAGACCATGTCGACCTCGGGATGGGTGACGAGGGCCTGGCCCGTCGGGTCGCCGTGGCCGGTGACGACGTTGAGGACGCCCTTGGGGTAGTGCTCGGCGGCGAGCTCGGCGAGCCTCAGGGCGGTCAAGGGCGTGGTCTCGGCCGGCTTGAGCACGACCGTGTTACCGGCGGCGAGCGCGGGCCCGATCTTCCAGATGGCCATCAACAGGGGGTAGTTCCAGGGCGCGATCTGACCGATCACCCCTACCGCCTCGCGGCGGATGATCGACGTATGGCCGGCCATGTACTCGCCCGCGGCGCGACCCTCGAGGCACCTGGCTGCGCCGGCGAAGAACCGCAGGTTATCCACGCCGAAGGGGATCTCGTCCTCGCGGACCGCGCCGATCGGCTTACCGGCGTTGATCGCCTCGAGCTCGGTGAGCTCCTCGGCGTGCTCCTCGATCGCGTCGGCGAGCCCAAGCATCGCGCTCTGGCGCTCCGCCGGCGTGGTCGTGCCCCAGGCCTCGAACGCGCGACGGGCAGCGCCGACGGCTCGGTCTACGTCGGCGGCGCTCGAGAGGGGGGCGTGGGCGATCACCTCGCCCGTGGCCGGGTTGAGGATGGGCTCGGCGTGGCCGTCCGAGGGATCGATGTACTCGCCGTCGATGAAGTTCTTCAGGGTGAGAACGTCGGTGGCCATGGCGTCGACTTGACGGTACCACCGCCCGCCCGCGCGAACGTTGTTCCCAGAGTCGCGTTTTTGGGGCACCTGAGAACAAAGTTCGCGCCCCCGGGATGCCTAGCGGACGGGGGCACTACGCTTCAGCGCCATGAACGATGTCGTCATCGCCTCGGCCGCGCGCACCGCGATCGGCTCCTACGGCAAGAGCCTGGCCGGGGTGACGCCGAGCGATCTCGGCGCGGGCGCGAGCACGGCGGCGCTCGAGCGCGCGGGGATCGAGCCCGACCAGGTCGAGCATGTCGTGTTCGGCAATGTCATTCACACCGAGGCCGCCGACATGTACATGGCGCGGGTGGTGGGGATGAAGGCCGCCATCCCCAAGGAGGTTCCCGCCTACACCGTCAACCGGCTGTGCGGCACCGGGGTGCAGGCGATCGTCTCGGCGGCGCAGGCGATCCAGACCGGCGAGGCCGATGTCGCGCTCGCGGGCGGCGCCGAGTCGATGAGCCGGGGGCCCTACTGGATCCCGAGCGCCCGGTGGGGCGCGAGGATGGGTGAGACCGACATGGTCGATCCGGTCATCGGCGGCCTGACCGACCCGTTCTCCTCGGTCCTCATGGGGGTCACGGCAGAGAACCTCGCCGAGCGGGGTTCGATCTCCCGGGAGCGCCAGGACGAGTTCGCGGTCGAGTCCCACCGCCGGGCGGCGGCCGCCCGCGAGGCCGGCCGGTTCGACGACGAGATCGTCCCGGTGGAGATCAAGGTCAAGCGGGAGAAGGTGCCGTTCGCCCGGGACGAGCACATCCGCGAGGACGCCTCCGCCGAGTCGATGGCCAAGCTCAAGCCGGTCTTCAAGCCCGACGGGACGGTCACGGCGGGCAACTCGTCGGGGATGAACGACGCCGGGGCCGCCCTCGTCCTCATGAGCGCGGACAAGGCCCGAGAGCTCGGTGCGCCGGTGCGGGCGCGCATCCTCGCCTACGCGAGCTGCGGGGTCGATCCGGCCATCATGGGCATCGGACCCGTCCCCGCCGTACGTAAGGTGCTCGAGCGCTCCGGGCGCTCCCTCGACGAGATCGGCGTGATCGAGCTCAACGAGGCGTTCGCCGCCCAGGCGCTGGCCGTGATCGACGACCTCGGCCTCGACGAAGCCAAGGTCAACCCCAATGGCGGCGCCATCGCCCTCGGCCACCCGATCGGGGCCACGGGCGCGGCGATCACCACCAAGATCCTCTCGGAGATGGAGCGCTCGGGGTCAGAGCTCGGGCTCGTGACCCTGTGCATCGGCGGCGGCCAGGGGATTGCCCTGCTCCTCGGGGCGGGCGGGTAGCGTCAAGGCGCCGGCGCGCGGCCGGTGGCTCCCCCATACGCGCTGGCGCCAAGCGTGGCCCGCTACCCTCTGCGGCTGATGGATCCAGCCTCGGGTATCGGAATCCCGGTGGCGTTCGGCGCCGGGCTGATCTCGTTCCTGTCGCCGTGCGTGCTGCCGCTCGTGCCGGGCTACATCTCGGCGGTGGCGGGCGTCGCCCCCGGACAGATCAAGGCTCGCCGCGTGCTCGGGCCCACGCTGGCCTTCATCGCCAGCTTCTCGGTGATCTTCATCTGCCTCGGCCTCATCGGCCAGACCGCCCTGCGCGCGACCCTCGAAGGGCCGACGGCGCTCAAGGTGTCGGGCGCCCTCGTCATCGCCATGGGGGTCCTCTTCCTGCTCGCGACGCTCGTTCCCCGCTTCAGCCGCGAATGGCACGTCGAGAGGCTTATGGAGAATGCCGGCAAGGGAGGGCCGGTGGTCACCGGCGCGGCTTTCGCCCTGGCCTGGACGCCGTGTACGGGGCCGACGCTGGGCGCGATCATCGCCGCCACCGGCGGAACGAGCTCCACCGCGCGTGGCGTCTTCCTCCTCGCTGTGTACTGCGCCGGGCTGGGGGTTCCCTTCTTGCTCACCGGGCTTGCCTTCGGGACTGCCACGGCGGCCTTCAAGGTGATCAAGCGCCACTACGCCATCATCATCGGCGTCGGCGGCCTGGTCTTGATCTCCATGGGCGTGTTGATCTGGACCGGCGAGTTCACGCGTCTCAACGTCACCGTCAACGACTGGATCCACAGCTTGGGACTGCCGAACTTCACTTCGGACACGTAGCAGTCCGAGGGGCTAGCTAGGTGCGCGACATCTTGGTCGTATAGCGGGCCGAGGGGGCGTCGTCTCGGTCAGCGTCCGACGTGCCGGCGTTCCGGAGCCGCGCGGCGAGCCGCGCCCGCGCCCGGTGGAGCCGGACGCGGACGAGGTTGGCCGGGAGGCCTGTGACGGCCGCGATCTGCTTCGGGGTGAGGCCCTCCCACGCGGTCAGCGTGAGGACCTCTCGGTCGCGGGGGGAAAGGCTTGCGAGGCCCGCCCGCAGCGTGCCGGTCGCCGTGCCGCTGTCAGCGTCGATGTGTTGGGGCGTCGGTATGGCATCGCGCAACTCGTCGGCGAGCCGCTCTCTCAGCGCCATGTGGCGCCGGTCCCGCTCGGCGCCGCGGCGCAGCACGTTTCCCGCGACGCCGAACAACCACAGGCGTGCGTGGGACCCCGACGGGACCCGGTCAAGCTTGCGCCATGCGATCAGGTACGTCTCCGAGACCACGTCGGCGGCGTCCTCGGCGTTGGCGGTTCGACGCAACGCGTAGGCGAGCAGGTCGGTGCGCGTCTCCTGCACGAGACGCTCGAACGACTTCGGAGACGGGTTCATGAAGTCTCTCGATCGAGATATCGCAGGAACCGGCGTCCGGTCAAGATGACTCGGGGTGACTTGAGGGACGGCACGGGCTGGCCGTACATCAGGAAGTCGCCGCTGAACCTCTCACCCGCGATCAGGCGATTTACCTGACGCAGGTCACCGGCGCCGACCGCCTGGATGTACGGGATCATCCAGCCGAACTGGCTGGGGTGGGTCGAGCCGTTGTCGCCGGGGACCGACGTGCGCGGATGCGGATCCCATGCCCTGACGATCTTCCAGCGCAGCGCACCCGAGATCACGACGGCGTCGCGCGCGGCGGCGCTCTGCGACCCGTCCGTCACCTGCCGGCGCCAGTCGGCCACCCAGGCGCAGAACGCGCTGGCCGCGAACTCGCCGCGGATCTCCCCCGACGGGATCGGCAGCCACGTATCGGGCGGATCCGCCCACCAGGACACCCGCTCGCGCCATACCCCGTAGCCGGTCGGATAGGAGACCTCTCGCGAGAGCGCCCTCATGACCGCGCGAAAGTTCGTTCCCCTCGGGTTCAGCAGCTCGCCGGGGCCAACGGCCGTGAAAGTCCACTTGGCCGGGTAGTGCCCGGTCCGCGTGGGCACGAACAGCTTCGCCGCCAACGCCGCACCGCCCCCGAGCGACGCGACCGTGGCGACGAGCGCCAGTGCCAGGCGTGCCCTTGACGGGAGCCTGCGCCGGCGCCGAGCTGCCGGGCGAGGTTCGTTGACGATCGTGTCAACGAGCAGCGCGAGCGCCGCGTCGAGACCCACCCCGGCGGGCGCTCCGTCCGCGACCGGGTCGCATGCCTGGAGCGCATGATCGATTCGGTGGCCGGAGCGCTGTGATTGATTCGACATGTCTGCTTGCTCGCTTTAGCTGCGGTAGGTGGTCTTGATCCGACTCCCCTACATCCGCTCGAATGGCGGCTTCATTACAACTTGTCCTCGCCGCGGGCGGAGGACTCGCCGGCGGCCAGGCGCGGCCGCCCCTGCTAGCGTGCCGCGCGCCAAACATGAGCCCGTCGATCCCCCTCCCGCCCCCCGACACCCCTCTGAGCGGCGCCTCCCCGTTTCCCCCCATCGGCGACTACGGCTTCCTCTCCGACTGCCACACCGGGGCGCTGGTGGCTCCGGACGGGACGGTCGAGTGGATGTGCATTCCTCGATTTGACTCCCCGAGCGTGTTCGGGTCGTTGCTCGATCGCCGGGCCGGGGGCTTCCGGCTCGGACCGTATGGCACCGCGGTGCCCGGGACCCGGCGCTATGAGCCCGGGACGATGATCCTGGAGACAACCTGGATGACGCCATCGGGTTGGGTTGTCGTCCGCGACGCGCTGACCATCGGCGCTTGGCACGACAGCCACGCGGACGAGAGCTCGCACACCCGTCCGCCCACCGACTTCGACGCCGACCACATGCTTGTGCGTACGGTCGAGTGCCTGCAGGGCGCGGTGCAGATCGAGGCGGTGTGCGAGCCCCTGTTCGGCTACGGGCGCACCCCGGGCGTGTGGACGATGATCGGCGACGATTGGCGGACGGCCGAGGCCACCGACGGCGAGACGACGCTGCGCCTGATCTCCGACCTGCGGATCGGGCTCGAAGGCACGCGCGCGCGGGCCCGTCACACTCTCGCCGAGGGCGAGCGCCGGTTCGTCGCGCTCGCCTGGACGCATGGGCTCGAGGGTCCGAGCGATGGAGCGGATGCCCATCAGCGGCTCGACACGACGCGGCACTACTGGCGCGGCTGGCTCGGCGACGGGCGTTTCCCCGACCACAGGTGGCGCGAGTACCTCCAGCGCTCGGCCCTGACGCTGAAGGGACTCACGTATGCGCCGACCGGCGCCACGGTGGCGGCGCTGACCACGTCGCTACCGGAGACCCCGGGCGGTGAACGCAACTGGGATTACCGCTACTGCTGGATGCGCGACGCCACCTTCACGCTCTGGGGGCTGCACGCGATCGGGCTCGACTGGGAGGCGGACGACTTCATGCAGTTCGTCGCCGACCTCGAACGGGGTCCGGACGGCGCGCTTCAGATCATGTACGGAATCGGCGGTGAGCGCGACCTGACCGAGCGTGTGCTCGATCACCTCAGCGGATATGAGGCGTCGGCTCCGGTCAGGGTCGGCAACGGCGCCTTTCAGCAGCGCCAGAACGACGTCTTCGGCGCAGTGCTCGATTCGGTCTACCTCCACACCAAGCTGAGCGGGCATGTGCCCCAGCGCCTGTGGCCGGTGCTCCAGGACCAGGTCAACTGCGCGATCAACGCGTGGAAGGAGCCTGACCAGGGGATCTGGGAGGCGCGCGGCGCCCCTAAGCACTACGTCTCCTCCAAGCTGATGTGCTGGGTGGCGCTCGACCGCGGAATGCGGCTGGCGCATCTCCAGGGTGAGTTCGACCTCGAGAAGAAATGGGCCAAGATCGCCGATGAGATCCATGCGGACATCCTGGAGAAAGGGGTCTCCGAGCGCGGTGTGTTCCGCCAGCACTACGAGACCGACGCGCTCGACGCCTCGACTCTCCTGATCCCCCTCGTGCGCTTCCTGCCCCCCGACGACGAGCGTGTCCGAGCGACCGTGCTGGCGATCGCCGATGAGCTGACCGACAACGGATTCGTCCTTCGCTACCGGGTCGAGGAGACCGATGACGGCCTGACCGGTGAGGAGGGAACGTTCCTGATCTGCTCCTTCTGGCTCTCCTCTGCGCTGTGCGAGATCGGCGAGGGGGCGCGGGCCAACGCGACCCTCGAGCACCTGCTCGCCCACAGCTCGCCGCTCCAGCTCTACGCCGAGGAGCTCGATGCGAAGACCGGTCGCCACCTCGGCAACTTCCCTCAGGCCTTCACGCACCTGGCGCTGATCAACGCGGTCATGCACGCGATCGTCGAGGAGGATAAGGAGGCGGGGTAGGGTGGCGTCTGGAGCCGCCGAGCGCCGGCTGGTGCTCGTGATCGGCGCGGTGGTCTTCGTCGACACGATGTTCTACGCGGTCATCGCGCCGCTCCTGCCCGGTCTCGCGCACGAGCTGCGGCTGTCGAAGCTCTCAGCCGGTCTGCTCACCGCGAGCTATCCGATCGGAACCCTGTTGGGCTCCATTCCCGGTGGGCTGCTCGCCGTCCGCGCGGGTCCGCGGTTCACGGTGTGCGCCGGCCTGGTGCTCCTCGCGTGCTCGACGATCGCCTTCGCGTTCCTGCGCCAGGCGGGAGCGCTCGACTTGGCGCGATTCGTGGAAGGAGTCGGAGGTGCGTGCTCGTGGGCGGGAGGGGTTGCGTGGATAGTCGCCGAGACGCCGGCGGACCGCCGCGGCGCCCTGATCGGGAAAGCACTCGGGATGGCGATCGGGGGATCTCTGTTCGGTCCGGTGATCGGGACCGTTGCCACCGCGACCGGCAGGCCGCTGGCGTTCGGCGTCCTGGCGCTGGTCGCGGTGGCGCTGGTGGTGCTGACCCGTGGGCTCCCTTCCCACCACGCCACTTCCGAGCAGGGACTCGGGAGTGTCATGGCCGCCCTGACCAGGCCCGGCATCGCCGCGGGCATGTGGCTGATGACGCTCCCGGCGGTCGGATCGGGATTGATCAACGTTCTCGGACCTCTACGCCTTCATGCGCTCGGCGCTCCGGCGGCCGTGATCGGAGCCGCCTACCTGGTCGCGGCCGGGGTCGAAGCCGTGATCACGCCCGCGGTCGGCAGCCTGTCGGACCGGCACGGGAGGCTCGCGCCGATGCGCTTCGGACTTGCCGCCGCCACGGCGGCGCTGCTGTGCTTCACCCTGCCTGACAGCGTCGTCCCTCTCGCCCTGGTGATCGTGGTCGTCGCTGCGTCCCTCGGCGTGTTCTGGGCCCCGGCGATGGCGATGCTCTCCGACGCGGCTGAGACCCACGGCCTCGATCAGGGTCTCGCAGCGGCGCTCATGAACCTCGCCTGGGCTGGTGGTCAGATCATCGGCTCTGGCGGTGGCGGCGCGGCGGCCAAGATCGACGGCAATGGGCTCCCCGTGGCGATCACGGCCGGCGTGTTCGCCGCAACGCTATTGACGCTCGCGTTGAGATCCTGGCGGCCCGGCGGGAGGCGCAGGCCCCAGCCCGCGGGCCAGCCGGGAGAGGACATCACGCGGTAGCGGGGCCGGAGCGGAGATTATCCGCTTGCGCGCGTGCAGCACCACCCGTCGAGCTGCGGATAGTCCCGCGCTCGCGGGCCGGAGGCGAACTGCTCCGCGATCCGCGACACGGCGAGGAGCCGCCGCCCGCTACCGGCACTCGTACGGACGAAGATCCACTGGTCGGCCGCGGGCCAGGTGATGAGAAGCCAGCGGCCGTTCGGCGCCCAGGCGAGCTCGCCGAGGCCGGCGCCCGAGAGGACACGGGTCGGGGATGGATCGCGGTCGGCCACGTCGTAGAGGACGGCGTCGCCGGCGCCGCCGCGGACGAGCGCGAGCAGGCGCCCGTCGGGGGACAGCGCGCCGGCGTGGGCTGGGGCGCTGCGGGCCAGGACGATCGTCGAGAGGGGACGGCCCGCCGCGTCGTAGACGCGAGCCAAGTCCCGGGAGAGGACGAGCAGCCGCGTACCGTTGCTCGACCAGCCGAGCTCGATCGGCTTTGGGCCAGGCAGGCTTCGCCAGCTCAGCGACCCAGTCTGTGCGTCACGGACGACTACCCTTCCCGCCGCGGCCACGTAGGCGACCTGGTCCGCGGAGCCCGGCCTCCATGCGGGCGCCACCCGGTCGACGTGGGCGGCGAGCAAACGATCGCCGAGGCCATTGCCCCACACCACGCGCAGCGACGATCCGCTCAGATAGGCGACCCAGTATCCGAGGGGTCCCCACCACCGCGGGTCGCGCACGGCCGGGCGCTCCAGCGTCCAGCGAGCGCTCCCCAGCGAGTCGACGGCGGCGAGCGTGCTCCCCGAGGCAACCACTACGAAGTGTCCGTTGGGCGAGAAGCTGGCCTGCGCCCACGACCCGAGGCGACGCTTGGATCCGTCAGCTCCGACGATCCACGTTCCGTCGCTCCCGGACACCAGCACACGGCCGGGCGCAGGCAATGAGAACAGGGCCGAGGTGGCGCGTGGCTCCCCCAGTGCGTGGCGGATCCAGCGCCCGACCGTCGCGCCGGCAGGCGTGAGCGCAACCCCCGCGATGAGAGCGGTCAGCGCCGGGATGAGGAGGAGGCGGGCGCGGCGCGGGGGCCGGCGCACCGGGACGCGCTCGGCATACGCCGCGCGCACCACCGTCCACGCGCGTGCCTCGGCCCCGTCCTCGCCGGGCGCGTGAACGCGGGCCAGGTCGCGTTCGATGCTCACCAGCCAGGCTCCTCACCTAGCGCCGCCTCGAGCGCGTCGAGGCCGCGCCGCAGCCTCGAGTTGACCGTGCCCCGGGGCAGATCGAGGGCGCGGGCGATCTCGCCCGGAGTGAACTCGAGCACGTAGCGGAGCACAACCACGGCGCGATGGTCGGGGGCCAGCGTGGCCAGCGCCGAGAGCACCTCCGGTGCGTACCCGACGGCCTGATGAGCGTCCTCGAACACGGGCTCGTGACCGGCGTCCGTGGTCTCGCGCCTCGCCGTGCGCGCCCGTACCCAGTCGATCGCGCGATTGGCGACGATGCGACCGAGCCAGGGGGCGAACCCGCGCCGGCGGTCGAAGCGGTCGAGATGCCGGATGGCGGAGAGGAAAGCCTCCTGGGCGATGTCCTCGGCCGCGGCGTGGTCGTGGACGATGAGGAACGCGGCGCGGTAGGCGCGCGGCCAGTGCCGGTGAAAGAGCGCGGCGAGGTCGGCTTCGGACCCGGCCTGCGCGCCGCGGATCAGGGCCTGCTCGCTACGCCCGCGGCCTCCGCGCGCGACCACGGTCAGGGGGGCGGAGGCGATGGTCTCGACCGAGGTCGGCACCGGCCTAAGCGAAATGTTCACGGTCGCCCGGCATCCTCCCGTATACGGAGGGAAGGCGGCAATAGGTCCCTAGCGTATGAGCCGCTCGGAGCGCGCGGCGTCGACCATCTCGCGCAGAGTCTCGCGGGCGTCGTGCTTCGGTCGCCAGCGAAGTTCACGGCGCGCCTTGGAGGTGTCCATCAGGGCGGGCTCGCGGAGGGCCTCAATCCACTGCGCTTCGGAGGGAACGAAGGGGAGGAGCGAGACGAGCTCGGCGGCGGCATCGACTGCGAGCTCGGGCAGCGGGATGCTGTACCAGCCGAGCGCGTCGGCGAGATCCGACACCGTGAGGGTCCCCGGCGCGGCGAGGTTGTAGATCCCGGGCCGGCCACGGCCGAGCACGGCGCCGCGCAGTGCGGTGGCCACGTCGTCGTGGTGGACGAGCTGGAACTGCACGCCCGGATCGGGAATCACGGGCCGGAGTACCGGCATCAGCTCGAGCGCTCGGAGAACCGCCGCCGGCATGCGCTCGGACATGGTTACGTAGGGGATGTTCTGGATCAGCGCGAGCGCGTCCGGGCCGGCGACGATCGAGGGACGGAAGACGTAGACGTCCGTGGAGGTGCCCGCGAGGATGTCGCTCAACGTCCCCTCGAGCTCGGCCTTCTGCGCGGAGTAATAGTGGTTGTCGGTGGCGCGCGGGGGGAGGTCCTCGGTGAGCCGGGCGGGATTGTCGGCGTGAAAGCCGTAGGCGGCGACCGAGGAGGTGTAGACCAGTCGCCGCGCCCCGGCGGCGACGGCGGCCTCGAAGACGTTGCGCGAGCCTTCCAGATTGACGCGGCGTGACTCCTCCGTGCCCCCCATGATCGAGAAGGCCAAGTGGACGACGACGTCGGCTCCGTCGGTCAGCCGCTCGAGCGCCGCCGGGTCGAGCACATCCCCGCGGAAGTACTCGGTCTTGCGCAGGCCCTCGGCGGCTGGATCGAAGGGGCGCCGCCCCATGCCGACGATCCGCTCCACGTCGCGACTGCGCTCGAGCGCGCGCAGGAGCGAGCGACCGATGTCACCGGTGGGGCCGGTGACCCCGACGGTTATAGACGGCGTCTCCTCACTCATATCCGGGCTCGCCGGGTAGGACGATTCGTGCCGCCTCGCCGGAGAGCAGCACCTTGGGCTCGACCGGACGCACCTCCCGGCCCCGGGCGTGCTCGATCAGCTCCTCGGACGACGCGAAGGCGGAGATCTGCTCGAGGTGCTTGATCGTCGGGAAGACGAGGAGGATCTCGCCTGCGCGCGCGGCCGCGAGCGCGGCACGCGGTTGGTACCACCGCCACTGCACGATCTCCTGTTCGTCCACCGTGGGCTCGACGCCGGCGGGCGCGTGCGCGAGATAGAACGAGGTGTCGAACCTCGTTCTCACCTGTGCCGGGGTGATCCAGCGCGAGAACGGCACCAGCTCCTCCGGTGAGGCGAGGGCAATCCCGGCTTCCTCGGCAACCTCGCGCACCGCGGCCGCCCGCAGGGCACCGTCGCCCTCGCCCTCGTGCGCGTCGACGGCGCCGCCCGGGAACACCCAGACGCCGCCCATGAAGCGCGCCTGTGGATTACGCCGCACGAGCAGCACCTCGAGTGAGTCCTCGCCGCCCCGCAGGAGGATCACCGTCGCCGCGGGCCGCGGCGCCGTGGGCGGCCCCGGGTTGAGCTCTTCTCCGGGGGCGGGGTGGTCAGCGTGCATCACCCGCGACCCTACCGTGGGCCTCGTGATCGATATACATTAGGCCTATGACCGTCACCGAAGCAGAGAAATGGATCTGCGAGTCCTGCGGGTTCATCTACGATCCTGAGGAGGGCGATCCCGACGGTGGGATCCCGCCGGGGACGCCGTTCAGCGAGATCCCGGAAACCTGGTTTTGCCCCGTGTGCGGTGCGCGCAAGCGGGACTTCTCGCCCTACGAGGATTAGCTCTACGCCGCGGCGCGAAGCCCGCTCGAGGCCGCGTCTGAGATCGCCGAGGCGGTGATCGTGACCAGGCGGCGAAGCTCGCCGTCGGAGATTCCGAGCGGCGGCATGAGCACGATCACGTCGCCGAGCGGCCGGATGATTGCGCCGCGGCTCCGGGCGGCGAGGGTGACCTGGTGACCGAGGCGCTCGCCGGCCGGCGACGGGTTCAACTCGATCCCGACCATGAATCCGCGTTGGCGCACTTCGGCGACGGCGCCCAGGGGCACGATCCGCTGTGAGAGCAAGCGCGTCAGGAGGGCGATCTTCGGCTGCAGGCGGGTGAGCGTGCGCTTGCGCTCGAACAGCTCCAGGGTGGCGATCGCCGCCGCGCAGGCAAGTGGGTTGCCGGTATAGGTGTGGCCGTGGAAGAAGGTCCGCGAGTCCTCGGCGTTCCCGAGGAACCCCTCGTAGATCCGCTCGCTCGTGAGGGTGGCGGCCAGGGGAAGATAGCCGCCGGTGAGGCCCTTGCCCACGCACATGAGGTCGGGCGTCACGCCCTCGTGCTCGCACGCGAACATCGCCCCGGTGCGCCCGAATCCCGTGGCGACCTCGTCGCAGATCAGGAGCACGCCGTGGGCGTCGCACAGCTCGCGCGCGCGGGCCAGGTAGCCCTCGGGCTGCATCAGCATTCCCGAGGCGCCCTGAACGAGTGGCTCGACGATCATCGCCGCGACGCGAGGACCGTGCTCCTCGAGCAGCTCCTCGAGGTGTCCGGCGTCGCCCGCCCGCGCCCGCCAGCTGTCGAACAGGAGCGGGCGGTAGAGCGAGTGGAAGTGCTCGACGCCGCCGACCGAAACGGCCCCGATCGTGTCCCCGTGGTAGGCGTTCTCGAGGCAGATGAAACCGGTCCGCTCGGTCTCGCCGCGCTGAGCCCACCACTGGAAGGCCATCTTCAGCGCGACCTCGACCGCGGCCGACCCGCTGTCGGAGTAGAACACGCGACTCAGGCCGGGCGGGGCGATCGCGAGCAGCCGCTCCGCGAGCTCGATCGCGGGCGCGTGGGAGAGGCCGAGCATGGTGCTGTGGGCGACACGGTCGAGCTGGGCCTTGACGGCATCGTCGATCGTCCGCTCACGATGGCCGTGAACGTTGCACCACAGCGACGAGACGCCGTCGATGTAGGCGTTGCCGTAGGTGTCGTACAGGGTCGTTCCCTCGGCGTGGTCGATGACGATCGGCGGCTCCTCGCTCTCCCAGTCCTGCTGCTGGGTGAAGGGGTGCCATAGGTGGCGGCGATCGGCGGCCGCGAGCTCAGCGGTAGTTCTCATGCTCACAAACCTAACCGGGGGTGCGGTCGGAAAAGAGGGGCGAAATGAGAAACTGTGAGCGCGTGGAGAGATCAGCGACATCGACGGGCGGCGGCGGCCTCGAGGCAATCATCTTCGACGTCGACGGCACCCTGGTCGACAGCGAGCGCGACGGCCACCGCGTTGCCTTCAACCGGGCCTTCGAGGAGGCCGAGCTGCCCGATCGCTGGGACGTCGAGCTCTACGGAGAGCTCCTCGAGATCACCGGCGGCGATCGCCGCATCAAGGCCTACTTCGAGCGCCGCGGCATGCCCGCGGACGAAGCCGCGGAGCTTGCTCAGCGCCTCCATCCGCGCAAGACCGAGATCTTCGCCGCGATGGCCAGGAACGGTGATTTCGAGCCGCGACCGGGAGTGGTCGAGCTGATCGGAGACCTCGAGGACGCCGGGGTCCGCCTGGCGGTGGCGACGACCGGCACCGGTGCCTGGGTTCATCCCATGCTCGAGAACTTGTTTGGAGCCGGGCGCTTCGAGGTGGTGGTCACCGCAGACGAGGCTCCCGTACGCAAGCCCGACCCCAGCGCCCACCTCCTCGCCCTGGAGCGCCTCGGGCTCGCGGCGGCGCAGGCGCCGGCGATCGAGGACTCCCTCAACGGGCTGCAAGCCGCCAAAGCGGCGGGACTGGCCTGCGCCATCGTGGTCAACGACTACACGCGCGACCAGGACTTCGAGGCCGCCGACCTGGTCCTCGACAGCTTCGGCGGCCCCGACGCCGAGGCGCGCGTCTTGAGCGATCCGCATGCCTTGGCTCCGGCGGGGCGCCTCGACGTCGACACGCTACGACGGTTAGCTCGAGCTCAGCCAATCGGTTAGGGGCAGCGTCGCTCCGGCGGCGGCGAGCTCCTCGGGCGTCGGCTGGGACACGGGCGGGAGGGTCGCGACGGGGACGTCGCCGAGGCGGGCGATGGTCTCGCGATTGGAGCGCTCGACGACGCTCGGGTGCTCGGGCCAGGGGGTCAGGACGATGGACGCGACGTCGAGCTGGGCGCTCCGTGCCGCCTCGAGCGTCAGCAGCGTGTGGTTGATCGTGCCGAGGCCGGCGCGCGCGGCGATGATGAGGCGAAGCTCGAGCTCGCGAGCGAGACGGCGAACGTCGTATCCGGGTGCCAGGGGGACCAGGAGCCCGCCCACGCCTTCGACGATGACCGTGCCGTGGCCGTTCGCCAGCGTCTGGATCTGACCGCGCAGCACACCGGGGTCGATGGGCCGGCCCGCGAGCTCGGCGGCGAGATGGGGGGAGACGGGGGGCCCGTAGCGGATCAGGGCGACGGCGTCCGGATCGACACCGCCGGCGCGGGCGAGGAGCTCGTGGTCCGGGGGCCAAACCGGATCGGAGGGTTCGTCGAGTCCGCTCAGGACGGGCTTCAGCGGTCGCACGGCCTCGCCGGCCGCGCGCAGGGCGGCGACGATCGAGGCGGCCAGGACGGTCTTGCCGACCCCGGTGTCGGTGCCGGTGATGAACAGGCCGCGCACTGCCGGTTCGCGAGTGGCGCCGCCGGCTACGCTGCGCGCGCTACGGGCGCAGGTGCCTCATAGTCGAACGGGCGCGCGAGGTCGGCGGACTCGGCATCGAACAGGCCTGCCGGCACGGGTTCATCCGGATCAAGCCACCGGCGCTCGTGCTCCGCGCCCGCGGCGAGCTCGCGGGCGTCGGCGAGGATCGTCCTCGGGGCGTCCCGCGGTTCGAAGCCGGCGGCGCGGGCCACCTGGGCGATGGTGCGAGCCGCGCCGGCGAGCTCATCGGCTCGGTGTGAGGCCATGACCGCCAACCGCAGGCGCGAGGTTCCGGCGGGCACGGTCGGAGGCCGGATCGCCTGGGCGAACACCCCGCGGCTGAGTGCCGCCTCGCAGATGCGCATGGCCAGCTCGGCGTCGCCGACGACGACGGGCATGATCTGAGTCCGGGAACCCTGGAGGTCGAATCCCTCGCGCTCCAGCTCGGTCCGCAGCGCGGTGGCGTTGGTCGCCAGCTTCTGGATGCGGCGCGGCTCCTCCTCGAGGATCTCGAGCGCAGCCAGAGCGCCGGCCGCCGCGGGTGGGGGAAGCGCGGTCGAGAAGATGAAGGTTCGGGCCGCGTTGACCAGGTACCTCGACATCGCCTGGTCGCACGCGACATAGGCGCCGTAGGAGCCGAGCGCCTTGCCGAGCGTCCCCACGATCACGTCGACCTGATCCTCCAGCCCCGCTTCGGCGAGCGCGCCGCGTCCCCCAGGCCCCAGCGCGCCGGTGGCGTGCGCCTCGTCGACGACCACGCGCACCTGGTGGCGCTCGGCGAGCTCGACGATCTGCTCGAGGGGGGCGTCGTCGCCGTCCATGGAGAACACGCTGTCGGTGACGATCAGGGCGCCGCGCCGCTCGGACTGGGCAATACCCCAGGCCAGATGCTCGACGTCGCGGTGGTGGTAGACGAAGACCTCGGCGCGCGAGAGACGGCACCCGTCGATGATCGAGGCGTGGTTGAGGGCATCGGAGAAGACCACGTCTCCCGGGCGCGCGAGGGCGGCGACCACGCCGGCATTGGCCAGGTATCCCGACCCGAAGAGGAGGGCAGCCTCACGGCCTTCGAAGGCGGCGAGACGCTCTTCCAGTCGCCGGTGAATGGTCATGGTCCCCGAGACCAGCCGCGAGGAGCCCGCACCGACCCCCCACCGCATCGCGGCCTCCGCCGCGGCCGTGCGCACCCGCGGGTGGTCGGCCAGGCCGAGGTAGTTGTTCGAGCACAGCAGGACCACGGGCTTTCCGTCGAGCACGACGTGCGGGCCCTGTGGACCGCTCACGAGCCGCGTGCGCCGGCCCAACCCCAGGGCTTTCAGCTCATCCAACCGCGCCTCGATCTCGATCATCGAGACAGCAACGTAACGAGCGGGTCGGACGGCTTACCTATTCGAATCACGACCAAGGTGTGAGACGATGAGCCACCGAACGATCGCGAGGAAACAAATGGACGATTCGAGCATCCAGGACCGTATCGACCAGCTCGTCACCGAAGAGCAGGAGCTGCTCGCCCAGGGCGAGGGCGCGGGCCCGAGCGGAGAGCGCCATGAGCGCCTGCAGGAGCTCAAGATCGAGTTGGACCAGTGCTGGGATCTATTGCGCCAGCGCCGCGCCCGGGAAGAGTTCGGCGAGAACCCGGACGAGGTTGAGCCGCGCCCGGCGGACGTCGTCGAGGACTACCTGCAATAGCCGGGGCCCGACCGGGTCAAGCAGGCTGTGTTCTAGCGGCGCCCGGCGTTGGGCGCGCCGTCGGGTCGCTGGGGAACCGCCCGCTTGCGCTGGAAGCGAAGCTGGGAGGCCGGATCCCACAGGTGCACCTCGAGCGTCGCGGCGTGCGGCTCCTCGCGTGCGGCGCGCGCCTGGGCGATGACGTCCGGCGTCTCCCCGTCGAGCCAGCCCGTGCGATTGTCAGGCCTCGGATTGGCTCCGTTGTCCGGCTGGCGGGCCACGTTCAGGCCGAGGTCCTCGAACATCGAGCGGTCCTCCTCGGGCGTGTTGCCGAGCGTGGTGAGGAAGTTGCCCATCATCACCCCGTTCAGCCCTGCCTTGACCGCCATCGCCTGGAGATCGCCGAGGTTCTCGACGCGGCCGCCGCAGAGGCGGAAGAGCGCCTCGGGCAGGACGAGGCGGAAGATCGCGATCCACTTGACGACCTCCCACGGGTCGAGCAGCTCGCGGTCGCCGAACTTGGTGCCCGGCCGCGGGTTGAGCAGGTTGATGGGGACGCTGGTGGGGTTGATGCCCGCGAGCTGGAACGCCATCTCGACCCGCTGCTCGCGCGTCTCGCCCAGGTTGAGGATGCCGCCGACGCACGTCTCGAGTCCGGCCTCGCGGACCGCGTCGATCGTGCGCAGCCGACCCTCGTAGCGGACGGTGGTGGAGACCTCCGGGTAGTAGGACTCGGCGGTCTCGACGTTGTGATGAACGCGCTGTATGCCGGCCTCCTTGAGCGCCTTCGCGCGCTGCACGGACATGTGCCCGATCGAGGCGCAGCGCTTTAGGTTCGTGTGCTCGGCGACCAGGCGCGCCCCCGCGAGCACCTTCTCGAAGTCGCGCTTGGAGAGACCCTGGCCCTGCGTGACCATGCAGAAGCGATGGGCTCCGGCGGCTTCTGCGGCGCGGGCGTGCTCGAGGATCTGCCCGGGCTCCATCATCGCGTGCATCGGCGTGTCGGCCTCGGCGTAGCGCGACTGCGCGCAGAAGCCACAGTCCTCGGCACACCCACCGGACTTCGCGTTGACGAGCGAGCACATGTCGGTCGCGTCGCCGAAGCTCTCGACCCGGGCGCGCCAGGCCCGCTCGACCAGGGCCTCGATCTCGGCCGGGTCCTCGAGGTCCCCGAGCCGGAGAGCTTCCTCAGGCGTGATCAGCGGCGGCATCGATCGGAAGATAGGCCCCGGTCCGGACGACGGGGCGAGCTCGCGAGGGCGCCACTCAGCGTCAGCGCCCCCGCCACTGCGGCGCGCGCTTCTCGCCGAACGCGCGCACCCCTTCGCGGAAGTCCTCGGACGAGAAGCAGGCCTTGCGGAGCTCGATCACCTCTTGCTCGATGTCGGGCTGGAGGGTGGTCCCGCCCTGGAGCACGGCACGAATCACGCGCTTGTTGCCGCGGTTGGCCAGCGGCGCGCCGGCGGCGATCTCGACCGCGAGCTTGAGCGATTGCTCCTCCAGCCGATCGGGATCGACGACGGCATTGATGAGACCCCACTCGAGTGCCGTCGGGGCGTCGATGTTGCGCGCGACGAAAAACAGCTCGCGGGTCCTCGAGGCGCCCACGGCGTCGATGAACTTGCGGATCCCAGTGTGCGAGTAGACGACGCCGAGCCTGGCGGGAGGCATCCCGAGCGCGATCGGCGCGGCGGCGAGGCGGAGATCGCACGAGAGCGCGAGCTCGAGCCCGCCGCCGATTGCGTGGCCGTTGAGCACCGCGACCGTCGGATACGGGTAGTTATCGATCGCCTCGATCGCCGCGGTGAACGGGTGGGCGATGAGCCTTTCGGCGTGCTCGGCGAGGATCTCGTCCGCCAGATCGCCGATGTCGTATCCGGCCGAGAACATGGTGCCCTCGCCAGTGATGATTACGCACCGGGCGTCGAGCGAGGGAATCGTCTCCTCGAGCGCATCGAGGAGCGCGCTGTCAAGGGCGCCCCGCTTCGCGGGATTGGAGATCGTCAGCCGGGCCACCGCGGGCGCCGGCTCGTCGATCAGCAGCTTTCCGTTACTCAAGGACCACCAACGTGTCGCCCTCGGCCACCGACTGGCCTTCCTCGCAGCGAATCTCGGCGACCACGCCCGGATCCTCGGCCTCCACTGGCATCTCCATCTTCATCGACTCGAGGATCACCACAGTGTCGCCCTCCGCGACGCTGTCGCCGACCTCGACCTCGATCTTCCAGACCGTACCGGTGATGTGAGCCTCGACGTCGGTCACAACGGAAAGCCTCCTGTGCTCGTGGTAACGAGCGGCAGCATAGTCACGGGCGTCGACAGCTTGCCGAACAGTGACGTCCGAACGATGCACCAAAATGCGGGATCTGATCACGGCGAGGGTTGACTATGGACCTGTCGCTCGATTGCATCGTGTAGCCAGGAGCGCCAGTCGATGCCACCCTCACAGATCTTCGTCAGTACGCGCTCGCGCCGCGAATATCCGCGTCGCCGCCCATCGATCCCGATCATTCCCGTGTCACTACTGCTGGTCGTCGTCGCGCTCGTCTGGATGTTGACGGCGTTCGTGCTGTCGTGGGGCGGGGTGTGAGGACCGCGGGCCGCGGGCTCGGCTGCTGCTTGAAAGCGACACTCTCCGACGCTATGGGGCCAGCGGAACCGTTGGCGGGTTCGCGGTCCAGGCCGCGGGCCTGCTCGGCGCGGGGTGTGTGGTGGCCGGGCGCGCGATGCTGACGGCCTCGAGCGCGGGCGGGGCCGCGGCCGGCGGGGCGATGGTGCGGCTTGGTGCCGTCGAGGATCTCGTCGAGGCGTTGCGCGAGGCATGTGACGCGGCCCGATCGTGGTGATCGATCCTCTGTGGGGGGAACCGGCCCGCGGCGGCGGCCGAGGCGTGCAGTCCCGAGCCGCGATTCGGCCAGATGGGCGGTCGGCGGGTTCGCACAGCTCGCTCTCCTCGGCAGCGATCCGACGGCAAGGCGCGGCGAGTGCTCGGAGGGGAGCCTGGCCGAAAAAGACGCCTCACAGAGGCTGTGCAAACTCCCCGGGCTGTTCGCGCCCGAGGTTTGGCGTTGCCTGCGGCCGCCTAAAAGGCCCTCGGCGAGGACACCGTGACAGATTCGACGCCTGGGAGGCGGGCATTTCGGAGTCTCAAGAGCTTTGCGACAGCCTCCATTTGGGCAAACGCGGCAAACCGCTTACCGCGCCCCATCAGATTGGCCGCGGAACTCGGGGTCGTGCTGCGTAACCCCCAACATTTGGGGCAAACGCAGCACACCCCCCCACCGCGCCGGATCAGATCGGCCGCGAGACTCGGGGTCGTGCTGCGTAACCCCCAACATTTGGGGCAAACGCAGCACACCCTCACCGCGCCGGATCAGATCGGCCGTGGAACTCGGGGTCGTGCTACCCAACCCCCGAGATTGAGGCACGTTTCTCGGCCAGCCTTGGTGCCCGGTTGGGCTCGCGCGGGCAGATGAAAATCACGCCGTTGCACCAGTTCTAAGTGCATCTTTGCTGACAGGCGACAACGGATATTTCCCTATCAGGCTTGGCCCCACGTGGCAGAAACCGTCCGGTCATCGCAAGCTGCCGGCGCGTCTATGGTCGCGCCGGTGACCGCCGGTGACCGCCGGTGACCGCCGGTGACCGCCGGTGACCGCCGGTGACCGCCGGTGACCGCCAACGTCGATGACCGCCA
>Ga0302314_10001760_pt1 | contig 40599 bp, 45 predicted proteins | sample III_Palsa_N2_3_FD_200533 | JGI IMG/M metagenome (GOLD analysis project Ga0302314, IMG submission 200533) | Peat permafrost microbial communities from Stordalen Mire near Abisko, Sweden - III_Palsa_N2_3 | ecosystem: Environmental > Terrestrial > Soil > Palsa > Peat permafrost | place: Sweden... | reverse complement strand
CCGGCGTTGCTCTGGTCGTAGATCCGGCCATCAGCACGACCAGCCTGGCGAACGCAGTTGTCGGCATCTCCTACAGTCAGCCAATTGCCGTCGCTGGAGCAGGAACGACGGTCACCTACTCCCTCGCTACGGGCTCTGGGCCACTTCCGCCGGGCCTTGCTTTCACGTCCACGGGCATCGCCGGCACACCGACGGGCACCGGCGGCGTGTACAGCTTCTCGGTCATTGCCACCACCAACGGCGAGCCGTCCGCCGCAATAGCCTACAAAATTGCTGTCTTTACGACCTCTCCCCTGCCGACTGCACTGGCCGGCGGCGTCGTGAACACCGCATATAGCCAGCAACTTACCGCTGGCGGTGCCTCCGGCGCTCCCTATACGATCACCGAAGCAGGCCAGCTACCGTCGGGTATCTCATTTGCAAATGGCTTGCTATCGGGAACACCAGCCCAAGCAGGCAACACCCCATTCACCATCACGCTTACGGACTCCGCCGGCGACACGGTCTCGATTCCTTACGAATTCACCGTCACTGCCCTGCCCTTTACATGTACGCCGTCCACTCTGCCCAATGGGGCCACATCCGTGTCCTACAACCAGACGATCGCCTGCACCGGTGGACCAGGCACCGCTCCAACCTTCACACTCACGAGCGGAACGCTGCCGAACGGTCTCACATTAGGGCAGACCGCCGGGACCATCTCCGGCACGCCCGCATTGTCTGGCATCTTCACCTTCACCATCAGTGCCACCGAACAAACGACCACCACCCCGGTATTAACCTATACCGCGAACATGAACTATACGGTTACCATCGCCGCGTCGACGCTGGCCATCACGACGACTACCCTCCCAAACGGGATGGACGGGGCCAGCTACTACCAGCCGATTAATTACACCGGAGGGTCTGGCGGCACGGCGACCTGGCTCCTTACAGTCGCTCCCACCGTCCCTCCCACTGGCCCGCTTACTCCCTCCAACGCTGATCTCACGCTCACGGGAAGCGGGAACAACGGAACTTATTCCGGGACACTCCAGGCAACACCGCTAACGAACTATGGCACCTTCACCGTCACCATCACTTTGACGGTAGGCGCCGTGACGGGTGGAGGGGGACAGCAACAGGTATCCGTGACGATTCCTCTCACGGTCACATTGACACCGCTGGTCATCACAACCACCTCGCTGCCCAATGCCGTAGTGGGTTACGCCTACAACCAGCAGCTTGCCTATACTGGCGGCCCTGCCGGGAACGCAACGGTAACCTGGGCCTATGCCCCCGGCAGTGCCACGTTTCCATCCCCACTTACCCTCTCCACCACCGGCGTCGTCTCGAACACTCCTGCTTCTACTTTCCCCACGACTACCAGCACCCAAAAAGTCTGCGTCATCGTGACCGTGACTGTCACTGGCGCGGCCGGCATCACCTCTCCCCAGCAATGCTATAACCCTTTTCTCGTTGCCAGCTTTGCCATCACCTCCCCAAACGATGCCTACGGAGAGGTCAACCTTGCGTTCAGCTTCCCACTGACTGGGCTCGGAGGTGCTCCACCCTATACATGGTCGATACCGTCCTCCAGTCCCAATCAGCTGCCCGCCGGGCTGCAGGTCGTCGGATCGGAGATCACCGGCACTCCAACTACGGCGACTGCCACAACGGGTCTCCCGGTCACACTGCAAGCTATGGACCAAAACGGGAGTATCGTTACTGAAACGCTCACCTTCTACATCAATCCCACACGCAGTAGCGCTAACAACAGCCAACTCAATGGCCAATACGCCTTCTTACTCTCGGGTTTTGATTCCAACCACAATCCTCTCACCGTGGTAGGTGAGTTGACCGCGAACGGCGCGGGCCAAATCACCGGCGGCACGATCGACGCCAATGGCACCTCGCTCCCATCGCCCGAATCCGACTTAACACTGAGTCCCAGCACCTACGTTCTTGGCCCTGATAATCGAGGCACGCTCACGCTTACATCCACTTCCTCTGCCGGCACCTTCACCGGCACCTTCGTGATCGCCATGGGGAAGGCCAGCAATGGCGTCTCCTCGGTCGGCTATATGACTGAGCTCGACTCCTCTGGCCAGAGCCTCACCGGAAACATCGCGCTCCAGAACCCCGCGGCCTTCTCAACCAGCTCAGTCACTGGCGGCTTCGCCTTCGGACTCTCCGGTTTCCAGGGATCTGCTAGCAGCCATGCAGGCATCATCGGAGAAATGCAGCTCAGCGCGGGTAAGGTCAACAGCTCGGAGATGCTCAACTCCACCCTTACCACTACGCCCGTAACATCGACGGCAGGTACCTATACTGTGTCGTCGTCCTCAGGTCGCGGGACCTTGTCGCTGACGATTGCGGGCGCGAGCCAGACGTTTGTCTTCTATGTAGTATCCGCCCAGCAGTTGTATATCATCTCGTCTGGTCAAGCCAGCGGCTCATCGGCTGCGACCTTACTCTCCGGTCAGGCCCAGGCCCAGACCATCTTAAGCGGTAGCTTCACGGCAGCCAGCCTCACCGGCACCGCAGTCGAGCGGCTAACGCGAACAACGACAGTTACAAGCGGGACGTCCACAACGTACGTGCCCTACGCACAAGTCGGCGTCTACACTTTCGACGGCGTCAGCAAGGCGACGGTCGCTTACGACCAGAACACCGGTGGAGTCTCCGCTCAGCAGACGGGCCACGGAATCTACACCGTTGCTACCAATGGACGGGTCACGGCACCATCCATCACCACGGGGGCCAATGGATGTGCAGACTGCACCGAACCCGGCCTCTATATGTATCTGAGTGGCGTCGACCGCGGCTTCCAGATGGACTTCAACACCGGCATTGATACTGGAACGATCGAGCCGCAGAGCACTATCACCTCGACGAGCTTCAACGGAACGTACGTCTCTGGAACGGTTATGCCCGTCTCGCAGTCAAGCATCTACGCCACTGCAACCTTGACCGCCAGCGGAGCGGGTGTCCTCACCATCACGGAAGATATTAGCCAAGACTCGACTTTGCTTCAGGAGGACGTACCGATCTCCGCAACCTACTCGGTCGGAACCAACGGACGGGTCGCGGTCACTGCATCCGGAACGTCTCCGGTCTACTATCTCGTATCGCCAACCCGGGCCTTTGCAATCGACCTATCCAGCTCTCAACCCATCCTGACTGAGATCAATCAGTGACCAGATCGACTATAGGAGCACCCATGCGAACTCTGTTTTTCTCCGGCATCCTTGCGCTGAGTTATGTCGCAAGGTCTCAGCAGCCCGTTGTCACCGCGCCGGTCGTGCCTGTGGTTCCCTCTGTTGCAGCTGGAACTTCAACGGCTGCACCGAAGACTCCAGCTCCAGGACCGGATTTCGCCGGTTTGAGAAATTACGCGGCAGACAATGCTGCTTTGCCTGCTCATCAGGAGGGACGCGTCGTATTCTATGGCGACTCGATTACATATTATTGGGCCCATAACTCGAACTTCTTTCCCGGAAAACCTTATATCGGCCGTGGGATCAGCGGACACACTACGCCCCAGATGCTGATACGTTTTCGGCAAGACGTGATCGACTTGGATCCCGCTGTAGTGGTGATCCTGGCGGGCACCAACGACATCGCCGGCAATCAGGGCCCTTCGACGCTAGAAATGATCGAGAACAATCTTCAATCCATGGCCGAGTTAGGTAAGGCAAACGGCATCCAGGTCATTCTGGCGTCGGTGCTGCCGGCGCGGGATTACCCGTGGCGCAAGGGACTCGAACCGGCGGCCAAGATCAAGACTCTGAATGCCTGGATAGCGGAGTACTGCGCAAATCAGAAGATCATTTACTTGGATTATTACTCCGCGATGACCGATACGGACGGAGGGATGAAGCCGGATCTTAGCAAGGATGGCGTTCACCCAACCGCCGAAGGTTACGCCATCATGGAATCCTTGGCGGAGAAGGCCATCCAGACGGCCCTTCACGAATGAGACACGATACGATTGCGGCGGCCATGCCGGTATATCTGAGAACGAGAGCGTCTGTGGCTGCGAATCGCCTAATGGGGCACACGCGCCGTCCTAGTTCGAGTGAAAGCCACGATGTCGTTGGGATCAGGGTACCTCTACGGCAATAATCTCGAAATCTTACGCGGGGTTCAGTTTTATAGAAAGCATGTTTCATAAATCATCACCACACCAAGTAGTTCAAAGGAGTAAACCGTGAAGCGTATTTATCCAGTAATCGCGATAGCCATCCTTATGCTTGCTATTGCAGTGCCACTGCACGCCCAAAATGGTGGTGTCGACGGTTGTACTGATTCACCCGAAAATCCAACCGCGATTCTCTTCCTCATTGGTGGCATAGGAGCGGGCCTCGTACAACTACGCAATCGCATGAAGCCTTAGCAAGAAGCCACGATCAAGAAACAAATATAGTTGGAATCGACTACGGACCAACGTCTACTTAACTCTATGAACTTTTGTTCTGCTATCGTCGCTCTCATGCTCCTCTCGCTAACCGGATGCGGCGGGGGTACACCATCGTTAAGCTCATCGCCACCTCCTTCGAGTGATGTTACTTTCGGTGGAAAAGTACAAGGGGACCAACAGGCAATCGTGGGTGCCTCGGTGCAACTTTATGCAGCCGGCACAACTGGAAATGGCTCGTCTCCGACGCCTCTGCTGTCTAGTCCGATTACGACAAACGCGAACGGTGCGTTCAGTGTACCAATGACGTATGCGTGTCCCTCCCCAACCAGCGCACTGTATCTGATCGCAGAAGGTGGCAGGCCATCTTCTGCGACATCGGCGAATCCAGGTTTGTTGCTAATGGCCCCGGTGGGTCCATGTAGCGTCACGACAACCACAGACACATTGATCGTTATCAACGAAGTCACGACTGTTGCCTCCGCGTGGGCGTTGTCGCCGTTTCTTTCTCTCGGCGGAGATGTGGGCGCGAGTTCCACGAATGCCCAGGGGTTGGCAAATGCCATCGATACAGCAACCAATCTTGTAAATCTGAGTATCGGGACTTCTCCTGGAGCAGGAGTGCCTTCCAATGTGACGATTTCTACGTCGAAGCTGAATTCGCTCGCCAACGCCCTCACGTCCTGCGTAGGGTCCGCGGATGGATCAGCATGCGGACCCCTGTTTTCCGCTTCCACCGCGGGAGGTGTAACGCCTGCAAATACTCTGGATGCTGCGTTCAATACCGTTCGCAATCCCGCAGCAAATATTGCAGCCGTCTACGCGCTCGCCACAGCGAACACGATCTTTCTGCCAGCGCTATCCTCAGCGCCGCCAGACTGGCTTCTCTATAGCACGATCACTGGAGGGGGCATGAATACTCCTACCGCCCTTGCCATTGATGGATCGGGAAATGTATGGGTTTCAAATTACTCCTCTTCCGTCTCCGAATTTTCCCCGATGGGAAGCCCAACTTTTGCTTCAGGACTGAGTGGATACGGGATCAACCAGTCCCGCGGGATGGCGTTGGACGCCGACAGCAATGTTTGGATATCGAATGAACAGACCGCCTTGAACTCCGGCTCTGGCGACATCACGAAGCTTAGCTCCTCCGGCCAGTCACTTTCCGGCAGTGGCGGCTTTTCCGCCGGAGGGATATTCTTCCCCATTGGAATCGCTGCCGACACAAACGGCAATATCTGGGTAGCAGACTATGGCGATGCCAATATTACCGTGCTCAATAGCAGCGGCGTTCCTCTTTCAGGTAGCGGTTTCGGCAATGGTTCCGTCGAGTTCCCCGTTGCGATTGCCATCGACGCGAACCACAACGCTTGGGTGGGTAATCAAGGGGTTGACTTCATCACAAAAATCTCGCCTGACGGTTCAAAGGTTTCAACCGTCACTTGTTGTGATTCGGCGGCTGGTGTCGCCATCGATCAGAACAACAACGTTTGGACCGCCAACTATAGCGGCGCAAGCGTTAGCTTCCTTTCGAATACAATATCCTCGGCTCCCACGATCGATATATTCAAGGGCGGTGGACTTGATACGCCGAGCAGCATCGCCATCGATGGAGCCGGGACCGTTTGGGTCACCAATTATGACGGAAATACTCTGTCCGCTCTCGCAGGTGCGTCGGCGGCTGCTACAGGAACGTTTCTTTCTGCCAGCGGATTCGGCAATGATGCCAATTTGATCGAACCTTATGCGGTCGCCATCGATGCGAGCGGAAATGCCTGGGTTTCCAATGCCGGCAATGACACGGTGACCGAGTTCATCGGCGCTGCGACGCCGGTAAAGACACCGCTCGTCGGGCCGCCCGTGCTTCCTTAGATCAATTTCTAGAACACCGAGATGCGATCAGCAAATGCTCAACTATAGATTAAGTACGGTTGCATAAGTAGTTATGGCAGCGGCGTCATCTCGCGCAATTAACAAGGGAGAATGATACCGTGAATGAGCGGCGCCTATGCCACTCTCAGGTGCGATCCACGCCGCAGGTCCGCGCCGGGAACTTCCTCATTTCGCATAGCCGCAGCCTTGATGGCGTCGGTGTCGGGCTTGGTGTCCTGGACACAGGCCTCGAGCGCCGCAGCAAGTCCCTCCGGAAGGTGCGAGACGATTGTCTCCCAGAGAACGCCGTCCAACCGTGCTTCGATCTTTCGGTAACTAATGGGAAGCAGCAGCTCATCGGTGATCTTTACCGAATCCTGTGAATTCTTTTGAATCCGCAAGGTGAATTGCTGTCCCTCGATCTTCCGCAGGTCCCGGCTCATCAGGTAAAAGAGCGCCATCGCTTTGGTGCGCTCAACCTTCCCCGCGGCGGAACGCGCGCGGTCCGCCAAGCGGCTGGCCTCGCCGCGGCAATAGGCCTCGCGTGCTTCCATCATCCGCACAAAGCGGCCGATCCGGTCGACCTTCTCCCCGTGCGCCTTGCAAAACTCGTGAAAACGCGCGACCAAATCCTCGGATACCGGCTCACCGTTTTCGCTCTGCTCTTGAATCGCATCGAGAAGAGTATCGAGTTCTGCGTCAATTTCGAAAAGTGAGTTCGATGCAACAATCGAAGTCATAGAAATCCTCCTGCCGCGCTGTCGTCATGCGGCGATTTCACCTATTTCCCTGAGTTTGCGGTAGAGGGTCGTCTTGCCGATTCCGAGCAGGTGCGCGGCCACCATCGGCTTGTGATTGGACCTCTCGTAAGCCGCCACAATCATGGCTCGTTCGATCTCTGCGATCATCGGAAAGACTTCCGTCTCCTGCACCTCTCCTAAAACAACTGGAACCGTCGGGTCGGAATGCGCCTCGCGCCAGCGGCTTCACTCTTTGCAACCCGCTTGGTCTCCGCAGCGTTGTAGCCGAAGGCGTGCCGTGCAGGTTGCGGCAGATGCTGTCCCAACCACTGCTCGATGACCCATGCTTTGAACTTCAGGCTGCAGATATGCTCGCCGCCGAACTGCGGCACCGTGCCGGCCGCACGAAGTTCATCCGAGAGCTTATAGCCCCCTTCGAGAAACAGGCGTTCGGGCTGTCGCGTGTCGGAGAGAACCGCGATGCCATCCGACTGACAATGTCCCGCTCGGGCCACCTGCACATAGCGAACCCCGTGCCGTCGCAGCATCGGCAGCATATACGTCTCGATGTCCCGTTGTGTGTCCTGGTATTCGTCGCCGGTGTGCGCGGTGATGACGAGCAGCTCATCGAGTGAGCATGGCCGGACGGAGGCATCCTCCAGCCAGCGCACCAGAATAGCCGTGGACTCCACCCCCATCCCGTAGGAGAGGATGGTCTGCATATGTTTTCCTTTTTGGCGGAAGCAACGCTACCGCGACAACTCACCGCGACGGCGGCGATTCACTCTGTTTCGTCGTCCTCGTCGTCTGCCTCCTCGTCATCGCTGGGACCTTCTGGCCCCGCGAAGAGAGGAAGGAGGATCTCGGTAGCCCGGAACCGCGCATGATAGAAGTCTGCCCGCTTCTGGTCGTTGCCGTGAGCCGCGATGAACGCTGTCTGCATGTTGTGAATGTGGGTCGTGAGAATTCCCGCGATCTGCTGGCGCTGATCTTCGGTGATTTCTATGGTCATGGGGAAACCTCAACGCATCGCAGTTGTTCGTGCCTAAAGCGGTTGTGGCTGAGTGCCGCAGCCAGGGATGAGACCGCTCTAGGCGGCCTCATCCAAGTCCTCATCCTCGTCCGTCTGCTCGTCCTCTGCGGCTTCGGCTAGAATCTCGTCCTCCTCATCCGGATCGGACTCAAGCACGGTATCAGGAGCCTGCGGAGTCGGCTCCCCGAAGAGGCTGGCCGTCTTCGCCGGTTCTGGCTTCGGAATTTGTGCGGGCTTTGCGGACTCGGCCACTGTAGTCACACCCGCCTTCGGCAGTTCCTTTTTCGCCAGCGTCTTCGCCTTCGACCGCGCTTCGGCCTGGGCTGTCTTCGCAGCCGCATCCATTTCTTCTTTTGCGCGATTCAGCGTGTTCTTCAGCTGCAGATGTGAAGATACGAAGTCAACGATGGTCGACGGCAGATCTCGATCGAGGTCCTCCGCTGTTCCGGTGACCGTGAGGGGTGTCATGAGCGCACTATTTTCGCCATCCTTGAGCTTTTGTGGGACGATGTTGACGCGAATCTGGTCTTCTTCAAGATGGGTGACAGTCAGCAGGACGGCGCGCTGCCGAAGGAAGGGAGCGAGTTCTTTGAACATTGGTGCATCTCCTTGTGAAGGGTGTCATCTCGGGCGCGCTCCTTTCGTCTTGGGCTTCTTGAGTTCCAGAGCGTCCCACTGCAGAGTGTGGCGTCGACCAAATGCCAGGCTTTCGTTGTAGGCCACAGGATCGTAGTCCCGTTGCCATAAGAGGCGATACAGGTTATCGACCGCCGCTTTCATGAGGCCCTTCATCTCGTCGTCGGAGATATGCGAGATTTCGGACTTGCCACTGCAAACGGCGCAGGGCTTTCCAGCATGCAAGTCTTCGATGGGGCCGTTGCGAAAGGCCAATACCACCAGCGCTTTTGCTTCGGCTGCGAGATCGGGATCGAGTTTCATCTTCATGGACAGCCTCCGGTACGCTCCAACCATACCGCGACTGTCACAACAGAGCATCAGATTTTCTCGAAGGCGCGCTACGATCTTCTCGAACGTCTCCGCGTCTTCGACCAGAGGTTTGGATCGACGGGAAGAGCGCTCATCTGGCCTGTCTTCGCGTTGAAGAAAGCACCGTGATGCGTCAGCTTGCCATGGTGAAAGAGCTGCGCCAACATAGCGAGTGCGCTCGCCGCGAGCGTCTGATTGATGAACGGCTCTTGCCGCTCGAGCGCTTCGATCGCGGAGCAACTAGGCAACGGATCTTCCCCGGCCTCAGTATCGACGACCTCTGGATACAACTCGCTGACGGTGCGTAGCCGACCTGCCTTCCTGCGATTGCGCGCATTCAAAGGCTGCCCGAGAACATACTGCCCGCTAGCAGCGTTATTGCCGAGATCGAGCCAGTAGCAGGTGGAACTCAAGGCTCTTGTGAAGGAGCCCTCAATGGCCTTTCGCGCCGCGCGCGTGTCGACACAACCGATGAGAACGTCGGGACGCCAGTCATAATGTCGATTCAAGAAGCGCGCATCGAAATGGTTCGGCATCGCCGTCCACTGCGTGCCCCAGAATAGATTGATGCGGTTGATCAAAACCGTCGCTTTGTTCTGGCCGATGTCGGACGTTGAGAACGGCTGACGGACACAGTTCGTCTCCGACACTGTATCTGCATCCATCATCACGACCTCCAGCCCGTGTGAATGGCCCCACACCCGCATCGCCTGGTCGAGATAGGGCAGGCCCATGACGACAGCGCTTCCTGTCCCCCCTGCGCCGACGACGAGAACACGCACCGGATGACGGCTGACAAAATCTGGGGGCAAGGTATGCTCGATCCGCATGCTAACTCCTCTCGCCGCGCACGAACTGCGCAAGGGTCTGGGGCAGGACGATCAGGGTCTCGCCTGGAAACGGCTTTCGTTTGTCAGCAAGCTCGCTCCATAGTCCCTCGAAGCCTCCGCTATGCCGCGTCAAGCGGCCTACATTGGCATGGGTAAAGGCGCTCTCGTAGAAGCCGGTCTCCCATTTGGGGATGGTCGCCACAGCCGCGCCGTCCGGACGGCGCATCGAGCCGGTGCAAACGCGGCCATCGTCGGAGAGGTTCCAGAACGGCGCAATGGCCATCTTCGTCTTCGCATCCGGCCGCTTGTTTTCGCTGAGAGCCCGAATGGTGAGATTGCCTCTCGACACACGCCACACCAATGGTGGCTGCGGAAAGATCCTCCCGTTGAGATGGGTGGCCTTGTCTTCAGAGTTCTCGTAAAACATCTGCCTGAGCTGGGCTGGCGTCCACCACGCAATCATCTGATCGCCCTTGGCGAGGATGTTTTCAGGCAGGACCTCGGCTGCGGAGCTTCCGCTCAAGGAACGTACCAGCGACTCGATGAAGGCGACGGTGAGGGGCTGCGCAGGGCCGAGCGTCGGCGGGCCATTTTCGGAAGCTGCAACCTGATGCCGGGTGACAAAACTCGTTTGCCGGTCACCGTAAACAAGCAGCGCCTCACGCAGCTCGAAGCGATGGTTCTGTCCGATCGAGACGTGTATCTGCATCGCGTTTCTCTCCCTCCTGCAACTCCTCGACCAGTTGAAAGAGCTCCTGGTTGAGGGCGACAAAGCGCCCCACAATCCGTAGCGCGTGCCGCACCTCCTCGGGCTTCTGGGGGCAGAAGACGACGGCGACCGCCGGCTCTGAGCTTCCCTCCAACATGTACTGACCCTCTTCATCGAAGCACGCGATAATCGCGTCGTTGTCCTTGAACGCTATGAGCAGACAAGGCAGCGGCGGGCTGTCATAGTTGCCCTCTTCGAGAACATCGCGGGACTGCCGAAGGCGTAAACGCGAGAGCTGCTGGATCTTTCTCAGACGCTCGATCCACACACGATGTTTGCCATTCCTGTATCTGGAGAGAAGGAGATGGGCCTCTGATCCCTGCCGTTTGTCCGTCTGCTCCAAGCTCTTTTGAACACACTCGGGAAGAGCCTTCCCGATCTCTGGAAACTCGTATTGCTGGCGGTTTTCTTCCTCGTCGTCCTCCGCGTACTCCCTCATCCGCTCTTCGTACTGCATGGCGTCGTCGTGGTTGTAGATCCGCATGACGCGATAGAGCGCATACCTCAGCGCCCAGTAGAACGCCGCTCCCAGTCCTTCTGCCTCTTGTTCGAGAGCTTCGAGCGCGGGACCGATCTTGAGATAGCCGGAGCTGCCGCACTCGATAGTGACAAGCAGGTTTCCATTCTCGAGCGGCTTGTCGTAGCCTTCCACCTCGGTCACATCGCTCACCTGCAGGTGATACTCGACGTTGCGCCGCAGCAGGTTCCAACGGTCTTCACCGATCGCACTCATGATGGCGTGCTCCGCGAAGGTCTTGGCGTTCTCGCTGCATTTCTTCCAGGTCTCCGGCGTCCCCAATCCTTCCCGCACCAGAGCCGAACACAGATCGTAGACCAGCTCGGCATGGAGTTCATGCGTGTATTCGGTCACGATGCCGTCGAGCGAGGGCATCGCCTGAGCAAAAGCGGGGGCCAGCGTGACTATCCCAGTGGTGGCAGCAATTCCGTTGGCACCGGAAGCGATGGGTTGTCGTTCCCCGAGTGCCGGTCGATGGCCTCGGACACGATGCGGGCGACTGCGATCGATTCTTTGCATTGAAGGTGCCTCACCAGCAGCTGATTGGCCTCCGTGGGTGGCGCGGCTGCTTTTGCGGAAAACAAGGCGATCAGTTCTTCCGGCGTCCGGACGCGCGCAGGCATCTCTCAGCCCTTCGTGCCGATGGCCCGGCTGAAGTTGTAACGCAGCACCGAGCCGGTATCCTCCGGCCCGGAGACCGTCGCCGTCGCGATCTCGGGATACGCCGGAGTAAGCAGGTCGCGGACCTGGTCCACGGTCAGCTCCGGGCCAGGGTCGGGGATGCGAATGCCGTTGTACTGAAACTCTCGCAGAAGCACTTCGGTCTTGAGGCTGCTCATCGCTTTTCTCCTTCATGAACGTCGTTGGGGTGGGGTTTGGCAAGATAGAGTCGATTCCAGAGGCGATCGGCGGTGATGTGGTCCATACTCCTGCGCAGGAGCTCCAATGTCTCCGTCTCCGGTAGCAGGTAGGCCAAGAACTCCGTACGATCACGTACGGCGCGCGCCGCACGATGATTGCCATCGATCAAGGGACGTCCGCAACCGCCCGGAAGCGTCACCATGATTCCCGGGCCGAGGTTGGAGGGGAGATGGTCGATGTGCTCTTGGTCGATATGAACGTGGTCGAGCCAGCGTGCAAGCCCAACGCCATCCAGACGGTGCAGCATGAAGTCTCGGCAGAGCTTTCGCGCAATCTGCAGGTTGAAACGCAATGCTCGCAGCTCGAAGTATTCGTCTCCAGGAATGTCTTCGGCTCCGATGACCGGACAGCGAGAACAACGATTGTGATGGCGGAAGCGTAAATCGGCCATGAGACACCTCTTGCAGGCGGGTGGAGAAGACACGAAAATGCCCGGCTTTCGGGCCGGGCATTTGGAGGGCTTTGGATGACATCAAGAGTGCGAGTGCGAAGAACTCACAGCATCGGCAGTAGGCATCGCAGGGCATCGAGCGATGCCGCCGCCACAACTGTTAGATCGTTCGAGCAACCTTCACTGTCGGACGTGTCCACCAGGCTTTGAATCTTCTGTTTCAGGTCGGGGTCCGCGTAATGGTCGGGAGACCAGCTTGGGCCGGCGTTGACGATCAGATCATCGACAGCTTCGAGTTGGTTCTCCTTGACGAAGATCCATCCTCGGTCGTCGGGTTCGTCACCGCCCCAGGAGATCTCACCATTGAGAACGTATCCGGACGGTTTGAAGAAATGCTCGATCAGTTGCAGAAGGCAGAGCCTGAGCCCGTGGCGGCTCTCGTCTTCCTCGGGAAGAATCAACGCTCTGTCATCCGAGAGAGCGAACAGTCCCCCATATCCCGGCAAGTCCGACTCACGACTTGCGGCGATGGCTTCAAATATCGCGCTCGTCTCCTCTCTCTCTTCCTGGTTAGAGACGGCAAGCACGATCGCCGCATGATCTTCTGAAAGCGGCGGAGTGATATTGATCTCACCGTGGTAATAAACGGAGTAACCCATGCTGGCTCCTTCTGGTGAATGTCTAAAAGAGGCTTGCTTGAACTGGGGCGACTGCTAGAGGCTGCCCGGAATCGTCGGGCGAAGGAGGCATTGTCTCCTGCGTTGCGTCTGTGCTGTCTGGCGTCAGAGGCGTTCGGTACTTCGCTTCGAGACGCTCAAGTTCCCGCACTTCGGCGGAGCGCAGCGCCTCGGAAGCCCGCAGCTCGTATTGCGCGAGATAGTTGCGCTGGCGCACGACGCGCTGGATCGCATGTTCCACGTCGCAGAACGTAAATTTCGGGTCGCCGTGACAGGGCCAGCGAAGCGTCCTCTGGACAAACGCCGCCTTATGCCGGTCGGCGGTCAACCACGTTCCGTAGAAGCCGTGGATGTCGTAATGGGCGATGTGCCCAAAGGTCATCGACAGACGGTTGTAGAACTTCTTCGTAAAGAGGTTTCGTTCGCAGTCGGCATCGAGGAAATGAAGAAATGTGTTGCCGAAGTCGGCTTTGTCCGCCGCTGTCGAAAACTCTGTGGGAACAAACTCGCAGGGAGAGAATGGACCTTTTGCCATGGGATGCTCCGTGCAAAGCAAAAGGCCAGCCGAAGCTGACCTCTTGCCTTGCCTTGGTTGAGACCGCGAGGCCTCGATGGAACCGCTCTCCCAATTTCTCTACGCTATCACCGCTGTTTGTCGGTGGGTAGAGAAACGAAGAGTTCGATAGTGTTGCACGGTGCTCATCCGAAGAGCGAGAGCTGGCCGTCGTCTCGATCCGCAGTTGGCCAGAGCGCAGGCTTTCTGCGCTTCTTTGCAGTTACGTCCGGCTCCATCAGGTGAATTCCACTCTTTGCGGGAGCCGGTACTGACAGCAACACGGTCGGCAAATTGAGGACGGGCGTTTCTTCCGGCTCCGGTTCAGGTTCGACGGCGTCGGGACGAGGCTGGACCTTTTCGCGCTCATGATCGAGTTCGCGCCAGATGGCATCGGCGGACTCCCCCACACCGGCTTTTTCGACCAGTTCGCGCGCCATCGCGCTCATCAGGTCGTCGTCGGTGTCGAGCGATTGCAGGCCTTCGCCGGAGAACTTCCCCTCCATCATGAGGGCCACCAGCATCTTCTTGCCCATCAGACGCAGGCACGTCTCCTGCATAGTGCCGGAGTAAGTAACGAACTTCACCCGCACCGGAAATCTCTGGCCGATGCGCCACGATCTTCGACTGGCCTGCCGGAGCGTGTGCAGGGAGTAACCGGTCTCATAGAAGTAGAGCGTCGGAAAAGCCAACAGGTCGAGTCCGGTCTCCACCAGTTTGGGGTGACAGATAACGACCTCGACCCCGGCTTTGAGCTGCCGCTCATACCAGTCTTCCCGCTTGTCCGTGGGCACCGAGGAACGGAGGACGGCGACACGCATCCCTTCACGCCGCAACACCGTTTCAAGCCGCTCGGTAACGTCTTTCTCGCCGGTATAGGTGGCGTAGATCTGACACCTTCTACCTTGTCGCAATTCCTCCCGGACATCAGCGATGAGAGCGCGCTCTTTGGCGTAGAGAGTTTCCCGCGAGAGGTTCTCTGGCTCAGTCACCACGAACTTCACAAACTCTTTCGTATCCGGGTCCAGCGCTCGCGCCCAAATCTGGCCGAAATCGTAAGGGTGGTCGGGATAGAGCAGGAGCGTATTGAGCAGAATGCTCATCAGGCTTTTGTTGCCGCGATGCGCTCGAATGGCGGAGCGTATGTCCTCCTCCAGCCGCTCGTAAGCCGTTTGGAGAGCTTCGTCCATATCGACCGAGATCACGCTCTCGTCGTAGCGCGGCAGGTTGTCCGAGATGTCCTCCAGCGACAGGAACGCCGTCGTGTTCATCAGGAACTTGCCGAACAGCAGCGGAGAGGCTCCCGGCTTTCTGAGAACCTGAATCGTCTTCTTGGTCGCCCTCGAACAGGCGTTGTCCGTCGCCTTCACCTTCTCGACGGTTTCGAGGACGCCGTACTGCTCCTGGAAGTCGCGCCGGCCTTGCCCTCCGTAGGCGAAGCCTTCGCGCACCATCGTGCGCGGCTCCATCCGGTAGAAGATGTTGAAGAGGTCATCGGCGTAGCCGCCCATCAGTGTTCCTGTGAGAGCGATCAGTCTCTGGGCGGCACGTCCGAGCACGCCGAGACTGTTGCCCTGCGCCGTATCGCCGGCCAGTTGATGCAGTTCGTCCGCTATGGCGAAGTCGAACCACCCACGCATATAGCGACCAATGTATTCGATCGGAGCCATGCGCTGGATGCGCGACCGGTCGGCCTGCCATAGAGCGGAGAATCGCGTGGTGCCTCCCCGAGGCGTGACCAGTTGCTCGGAGACCTTCGCTTTGTCCGCAAAGTCGATTGCGGTCAGTTTCTGCTTCTCAGAGTCAAGGATTGCATGTCCCGAGTCTGGGTTGATGACGCCGCCGCAGTTAGGCCCGGATTGCGCCTTGAGACAAACGTGGTCCCAGAAGTATCCCAGCTTGCCCTTGTCTTTGCCGGTGATGAAGAAGGTCGGGCCTGGAAAGCGTGTCCGCCATTCTTTGCGTCCCATGCGCCTCATCTCGACGAGAGTGAGGCGTTTGCCCTCATAGATCGTCCGGCCCTTGCTGAGCTTCACCTCGCAGATACCGTGCGGTTTCTTGGGATCGCCGCCGTTGCGCATGTCTTCGATCAGAAAGGCGCGGGCGCGCGGGATGGTCAGCAGGATCTCTCTTGCCCACTTGTGCGTGATGTGCGACGGGCACATCACGATCGTTGTGCTCGGCCGCCCCTCGGCAAGCACATGAATAGTGCCTAGAGCCATAAAGGTTTTACCCGCGCCGCACTCGGCCACGATCCGAGCGGCTTTTGCGCGGCGCAGATACTTCGCGGTCCCGGTAATGGCGAGCGCCTGTGCCGCCAGAGGCTTACGCAGAAGCTTCGCAAGAGCCGGTGCGACGGGATCTTTGGTGCTCTGGAGTGGTGGGTACGTTTCGAGAATGCGGGAGCCCAACTCTGCTGCATGGGCGCGCAGGTAGTCGAAGGTAGTCTCCATGAGATACCTCGTGAGGTCTGGATTGTTGGTAGTTGCAGGCAGGGATTACGAAAGAAGAAGGGCGCTCCAAAGAGCGCCCACTGAGAGAAAGGATGGATTGAGCTTAGAGGTTAGGTCTTGCGAGCGATTGCAACAACCCTCGCAACGGAAACTGGGGCCATTGGATTGGACCGTTGGCATCTGGAAAAATCAGGTTCTGCTTGCGCAGGCCCTTGTTCATCCATTCCAAGATCTCTTCGGTCGTAGCCGAAATGAGCACTGGGTGGCAACCGATGCCGTCGATCTCCGTGACCCGATCCTCCGCTTCGACGGTACTTAGTACGTCGTCTGCCCAAGCCGGGTCCCCCGGAAGCCCGAGGAAACTCACCAGCGTCGCCCACGCTTCATCGCGCTGGTAACGCAGAAGAATCGTCCTGCCAACCCCACCGTTCGCATGAAGCGCCTGCGAGACGGCGAGAAGGTGCCGCACGGGGTATTTCCGGTCCGTCAACGTCACCGAGCCCTTGTAGCAGGAAGGGTGTTCGCCAAGAGAAACGTCCTTCGTCGTCCCGTCCGGGAAGGTCAGATTGAACGTCGCCTTCTCATGCACTGCTGCCGTAATCGCGCCGACATCGGAGTCATTGCCGAAGACACTGAGGAGATGCGCCTGCCGGTCTTCTCCGACATAACGCTCCACACGGACACGAATCCGCGTTGTCGTTTTCTCCGTCATTCGCTGATACTCAAGCAGCCCGAGCCTCAGATGTGCATTCTCCATCGGTTTCCTCCTCCTGCTCCTTCTTAGCCGGGGTCTCGCCCAGCTTGAGGGTTCGCCCGTCCGCGTAAATCAGTCGCAGCTCAATCGTCCAGCGCTCGCGGTGGTGAATGATCTCGGTATCGCCGTCTTCCTCCGTGAAGGTCGTCACATGCTTGACCGGTCGCCAACGAGCGATGTGTCGAGCTTCGCCTTGACCGAAAACGCCGTTCAACAAGCCGGCGGTGCATAGCAGCCCAACATGGCCGCCATGCAAAGGAGTGATTGGGCGTCCGGTCGCAACGTCCTCATGCGGGGTGAGGAACGGCGCCATCTGTTTCCATGCACTTGAAAACGGGAGCAGATCCTCAAGGAGATCGTATGGAAGACCGCGATAGCTCAGAGCCACCTCGCCGGATGGTGGCACCGCATAGGGTGGACAGACACCGGGCTGCAACTCCGGCAGTGCCTGGAAGCTACCGTAGGGACTGATTTTCTGGAGCTGGCGCTTGTTGTTTTCAACGGTCGCGCCCCTGACGTCACACCGGACGCCGAGCACCGCAATCTGCCGATATTGCACCGATGCTTCGTCCGTCATGCGAAAGACGTTCAATTGCCCGAAGTGAGAACTCAGAAGACCGGCGCAGTCGTGCAAACGCTCGAACGGAATAACCAGCACAAGCACCCCGCCCATCACCAGCCAGCGGTAGGTATGTTCCAGAAACACCACTTCCATGCGACGGTTGGCAATGGACCCTATCTCGGAGTCGTAAGGCGGATTCAGGTACAGGAGCGAAAAGGATTCCGACCGTGCGACGGCGTCGAAGGTATTGCCCTGGATGGTCTCGATGTCCCGTGAACTTGCGATACGCGCTCGTTCGGCATCAAGCTCCACGCCATAACGACGCACCTGTGCGTCGCTCGTGACAAGATGCAGCGCGGTCCCTTGTCCAACACAGGGATCGATGACAGAGGCCGGTTGAGAGAATGACAGGAGAGCGCGAAGTTTTACTCCTTCGCTCTCAGGCAATGGGTAATAGCCCATTTTGAGGCGCGCGACATTGCGCATCGGTTCACCTCGACACTTTGGAATAAATTCAGCTCAGGCTATAGCAGGGTACGCAAGACGGCCACGGTCCGTGACAGGCCTTGTGCTTCGAGCATGACGAGATACTGATCCATCGTCTTCGGAGGATTCTTCAAGCTCTGGCGGTGAGTCTCGGCGGCAGCACAAACATCCTCGGGGGCGAATTCAAGCAAATGCAAAATGAATTCGTCTGGATGTTGCGCCTCAATTCCAAACTCTTGGACCGCCGACAGAGGAAAGTCTTTCAGATTCTTCGTAACGATTATGTTGGCACCTGCATGAACTGCTGCCGCCAGGACGTGACGATCGTTTTGATCCGGCAGGACCAGGTCAGGAATAAGACTCTCGTATCCCGTTACTAGAGCATCGAAAGCAGTCCTGTCCATCAGGTCGCGGGTGCGTTCAAGCTGCTGCCTCGTCAAATCAGGCCGCTTCAGAAGGAGATTCGATATCCACTCCTCATGAACATCATGGGACCACTTCGCGCGAAATACGCCAATGAGAGCCAGATACATCAGGAAGCTACGAAGCTCGGCAGGATAGAGGACATTTGCGTCGAAAAATGCAACCAAGATAGCCATCGGATCAGAGGCCGAGTTCCTGGTCATACGCCGAGAGTTCGTCGAGCGCAGCCTTGCGATCCGCGTCTAGCCGCCGCTTGTAGGACGCTACGTTTTCGAGCCGGATACGCCGGTGAGTTCCAACCTTACGAAATTCGATCTTGCCTTCGTTCAACAATTGAATCAGACTCGGCCGTGAGATGTTCAGCATGTCGGCGGCTTCCTGCGTGGTCAACTCGGCATGTACCGGAATCATCTTCACGGCGTTGCCACGGCTCATCTCGTCCAAAATCTGCATGAGCAGCCGCGCCGCCGACGCGGGAATTCTGATGGTCGGCTGCTTGGCATAGTTCATAGCCCGGAGATCGAGTGGCAGGGTCAAGCTAAGACCCTGTGCCAGGATTTGCTTTGTCTCTTTGGCGAGCGTGGTTTCGGCTTCCGACGGAATTACGGGTGCGAGATAAGCATTGGCAGGCATGGCGTGAACCTCTTTCTCCACTATAGCAATCGCAGCAAACGAAATCAACCGAAGCAATCGCAAAGAAATGAATGCCGTTATTATGCCGATAACGCGCCGTTATTGAGGTATTCCCTCATTGCCGCCTTCATCCGATTGCGGTTCGGAGGCGTTGAGAAGTCGTTGCCATCCTTCAGCCATTGCGCTCCATTTGCAATCAGCCGCACGCAGGTTGTATTCATACTCCCCGTTGGGACCGTGGAACTCGAACGACCGGTAACCTCTCGTCCTTCCATCACCCCACGCCCAAGCGCGGCGAATCTCTTCCGACGAAAAGACCTTGCGAACGTCAACCATGGTCAGCTTCAGCAATTCACGACAATACAGATGATTGTCCATAGCGACCTCATGCGACCAACGCCAGTGCGGGTGGGGCGCCGGGGTCCCACGGCCCCCCGACGAGCGGGGCCAACTCAACAATCGATTCCGATCCACATAGCCCGCAGCGTTTGCCGGACGACGTGGACACGGTCTCGCAGTTCTCGCAGTAAACGGCTTTCTCGACCGGGATAACAACCAATCCCGGCTCCTGACGGATCATCAGTACATTGCGCATAACGCCTCCTGCGCATAAGAAATGGGTCGTGCATGGAATCAGGCGGCGGGTCGAGCTGCCTCCCGCTCGAGTTCCGCCACCAAAGCTTTGAGCCCTTCGAGTCTCGGGATGGTCGTCATGGAGTCAATCTGCAGCCTGTCCAGCACCGCAATGAAGGGCGATTCTCCAATCTGCTCGGCCAGGGAGTTCGCTTTGCGAATGCCGCGTGCCGCCCGCTCCACAGCCCCGGCGACTTCCTGCTGGATTTGGGCGTTCGGTATCCCATCCGCCCTCTCGGTATGAGCGATCCTCCGGAGAATCTCTCGATAGATCGGTTCTCCCAGAATGCGCCGAAAGCCTTCGATCTTCGCGGTGGCCTTCTGGTCGATTGGTCCGCGCTGTAGAGCTGTGGACGGACGCGAGTTGCTCTGTTTTTGGCCTCTGAGTGCCGTTGGAAGTGCCCACTGCGGAAGCGCGGGCAGGTTCAGAGGCTGTCGGTATTCGTTGAGCGGAACCCACATTTCGGCGAAGTTGTAGAGATAGCGGCCGAGTCCGAAGCAGACACAGGCCCGCTTGAATGCCTGCGCTAGTGCGCTCGTCATCGCGTTCTCTTCGTCAGCCCACTCTTCTCCGCTGTCGGCGTGGGTGCCAAGTCCAGCGATAGTCACTGTGCAGGTCACCAGAACCTTGCCCGTCTGGATGAGTTTGTCCTTCTTCATCCGGGTGACCGACGAGACCGCGGAGACCTCGTAGGTCCTGGTCCAACCGCTGGGAGTGAAGATCTGGTTGAGCCGGTCGCTGTAGGCGCGGGGGTCAGCGAAAGCGATGACGGCTCCGCGACTGCCGTCCCGGGTTGCGTGCGTAACACGCCACTTGATTTCGGAAGGATCAAATGGATCCTCCAATTGCGCGAACCGGGCATCCACGTCCGGATTGATCTTGGTTTCTTCGATCGTCATCGCTCTATCTCCTCAAAAGAAATAGGCGCTCCGAAGAGCGCCCGTATCGTGTTGCTGACGATGTCCGCTCAGAAGGGGATGTCGTCGTCGGTGATGCCCTGGTCGGCATAGGCATACTCTTCGTTGGCTGCGGCTCGCGACCCACCCGTGTTGCTACGCGAGTAGCTCCCATTGCTGCGGTGGCCGGAGCCTCCGTTTTCTGCACCCGAGCCGCCGCCCAGCAAGGTCAATTCGTTAACCAGAATCTCCGTGCGGTACTTCTTCTGCCCGGATTCCTTGTCGTCCCATGAGCGGGTTTGGATCTTGCCTTCGATGAAGAGTTGGGTGCCCTTCTTCACGTAGTCGCGAACGATCTCGGCCGTGCGCTGGAAGGCAACGAGGTTGTGCCACTCCGTCTTGTCTTGCCAGTTGCCCTGGCTGTCCTTCTGCCGGTCAGCGGTGGCGGGAGAGAAGCTGGCGACGGTCATGCCACCCGCGGTGGATCGAATCTCGGGGTCCTTGCCGACGTGCCCGAGCAGGAGTGCCTTATTAGTGCCCTTTGCCATGATGATGCTCCTTTGTAAGAGTTAGTCAGTGGTGTACGTGCTGAAGCGCTACGGCTCGTGTTACCTCGAGATACCGCCCCTCGCGATAGAGATAGAAGCGGCTGCCGTCCGCGCTGATGTTGAGGTATCGCCGCGTCTCGTGATGCTTGTAGAGTTCAAGGTTCCCCGCACGGCCCATGTACATATAAGCGGCACACTCTTGTCGCGTAAGCACGGATTCGAGCGGTGCCCAGTTCGGTTCTCCAACCGTCATCGAGAGGTCGCCTGCATCTGTCATGCGCTTATTGCCTCCGCAACTGGCGGCACGCCGACATGCGTGTGCCGGCAGCCGACGCAGCAGACGAATCCTGTCATTTTCCTGATCGCCTCTTCAAAACGTGTTGGAAGCCCGACTAACTCGCCGGCACGGTTATAGAAGCTGGGGGCGAGTTGTCCGCGCAACCTCTTGTGCTCGTCTTTCCAAAGGTCGAGCGGGAGAATGCCGTCCCGCCCCCGAAATAGCAATTTCGAATTGATCTCCGGGCGGGCTCGCCCCGACGACAGCGACAAAGTATGGAGCGAGATCACCAGCTCATAGGTCCGTAGCGTGCGCAACATCTCGATGCGGACCAGGCTCTCCGCGATAAAGATGGCGTGGCGTCCGTTGACCGCAATGGAATCGATGGACTGCAACCAGGGCAATGGTTGTCCATCCGACGACAGGTAAGCGCATGCGCGTCCCATGTCGACCACCGCGCCACCGGACTCGACACCTCGCAGCACATAACGCTTTGCCAGGTGCTGATGCTCGGCTGAAACCCCAGGCATGCAATAAATGCCCCGCTTCTTAAGAGCCTTGAGCGTACTGGCCGGGAGCGAGAGACCATGGAGAGCGAGACGAGAGGACGGCGAGGATGATTTCTGATTCCTAGGATGAACTGCCATTCTCCCCTCCTAAGCTATCGCCACTTTGCGAATGGGCTGACCAAGCGCTTCCCGAATGTCCTCTTTCGAACAGCCTGCCCGGCACACGTAATACCGAGGGTCGGCGATCTTGATTCCAAGATTGTTCCGCGACCGGTCCTTTCCGGCCTTGACACAGGATGGGCAGGGCGCCTTCCAGTTGCGGCTGTCCTGTTTTCCCGTGGGCTGCACATAGTCGAGAATGCGAAACTCGCGGCGACCGGGGATCGGGTAACGCGGAACGAACGGGACCGGCTCCGGTGGTCTGTACGCCTTCGGCAAAGTCATCCCTTGTGTGAGCGTTTCGAGCTCGGCGGTGGTCAGCTTCTTCAGGCCTTGCAGGTAGGCCAGTTGAGCTTCCGGAGTTACATCCGCTTCGTAGAACCAGTAACGTTGGTTCGTCTTGCGGTGAACTCCCAGAGGGGCCCGGATGGCGTTGCCGAACTCCCCGTCTTTTACCCGGTCCTGCCGTGGGAAGACTTCAATACCCTCTTTGAGTCCGCCACCTTTCACCGGGACACCCAACCGCAGTGCAAGGTTATAGATATAGATACGGCAGAGAGACGCGAGCAGGGGTGTTTCGGCGAATATCCAAAGGTGGCCACCGCGCCGGGACTGTTCGAGAGCAGCGTCTACGCTATTCTGCTTCAACTCCCATTGAAGCTTGAAAAGCGCGTCCAGCGAGCCGTCGAAATCGGCGTCGATCGCCACCCACTTGCAGCTCTGGGTTTGCGGATTGATGGCGTACAGGTTGATGGTCACGTCACCGTTCAGGTGCATTCTCACCACGTCGGACTGCAGACGCTTCGGTTCCTTGCTAGGCCAGTACCGCGCCTGATAGTACGGCACCGAGCCATCCGGCAACGGGCGCGCAACCTGAACTCCGTAGGCAAGACGGTTGACGAACAGCCTCATGAACTCCTCGGCGGTTTGGCGGGTTACGCAAAAGTGATTGGGCATGGGCGGGTCTCCCTTCTCAGTGCGGTGGTTGTACCCCGGCTCCCAAACTCGGTCAAATCTGCGCGAAGCCAGTGAGAAATCGCAGTTTGGCGGTTTCTCGCCGGCTCGCGACCGGCATTAGGAAATTGCTGACCTCGGAACAGCGACAACCTTGACGACGGACGCCATGTCCATGAACACCAGCGTCTTCGGGTTTGGTGCCTGCGGTCGAAAGGTTTTATCCGGGGCTCCACAGACGATCCCGTTGGACCTGGCGATACTGCGGTTGATCTTGCGAATACGATCGGCGGATAGACGCATAACGGCTCCTCCAGAAGCTGAAGTAGGGTTGGAAGTGAGTTGTTGAATGAGTAGGACGGAATGAGCTAGGCGCTGGCCAGACTCATTTGAGCCAGCAAAAGTCCCGGCTGCTCGACGTAGCGGAACAGATGGTACTCCGAGAAAACGCGATCGAACTGCTCGGAGGTAAACTGGTCTTCGCACCCTTCGAACGAGAGCATGTACCAGTCACCATGCTTCCGATCGAAGACGTAGATCGCTCCGGATGCGGGGTTTTCAGGCGCCAGCTGCAGGAGCAGAACGCCGTTCTGGGTCTCGATCCATCGCGTAGCAACGGCGTCCCCCAGGTAAAGGAAAGCTTCCACGATCTGCTGGATCGTATGAGCGACGTAATCGTCCCAATGAATTATCTTGCGTGCAGACATAGTTCCCTGACTGAGTTCCATGGCGAATCTCCCTTCATCGTTGCTTTCATTGTTGTGAGTTAATCGCTCGTTACCGGCAGCGCATTACCGTGATCCACACCCGCAGGAGCGAAATCAGCAGCAGCGTAAGCAGCACCGTCGCACCCAGGGAGAACAGCACACGCTTGCCCATGACCTCGTAGACCACCGAGGCAAAGAAGAGAACGACCGCTGCGTTGAAGAGCGTGAGAAAGATACTAATGAGTGCAGCGTGCGCAGTGCGGAAGCTGGGCGCTGTGGTTACTGGCGTGGTCTCTTGCGACGAAGCGGAGAGGATCGAGATGGATTTGGGCATGGGACTTCCTTTCAGGCGAGCTTCACAAGCCGCCATTTCGGTTGGGGTGTATGGATGAGTGGGGACACAACGCAGGACAGTTCGCCCTCTTGCAGAGGGCTGGACCGCGGAGTTGTTGCGGGGGACTCTGATTCAACGGAGAGATTGCTGCCGTCAGAAACAGAACGTCTGCTGGCGCTCTTCCTGAGTCCGTTGCGGGCTGCCGGCTTGCACAATCTGCACCAGGCTTTCGCCCGGACGCATTGTGAAGCTCAATTTGTTCTCAAGACCACTGACCAGGTCGAATGCCTGCCGGTCACTCTCGTAGATCGCCCGGACGTCTGCGTTCGTCGCGAAGATACACACCCGGCAGGAAAATCGCCGGAGATATCCACCGGTCGTTCCATCCTTGTGGTACTCCGGCACATACACCGGATGAAGAGGTATGGCGTTCGCCCAATGCCAGGACAACACCTCAGAGAGCGGCCTATTGAAGATCGGGAGCCAGTTGTAGACCGTCCTTCGCCGTGTCGAGAGAGCCTTGTTCCGGCTCAACGGGACCAGCCGAGCGCGGGAAGTTGATTCTTCCGCCCGAATCCCAATGCAATTCAGAATTACTTTCTCCGGGAGGCTCCGGATAAATTTGTCGATCGGACCGCGCTTCAAATCCGAAGTGCATTGCCGGTATTGCGGCGACGGAAACATGCCGCGTTGCTCCACCATCTCCAGATAAGTCCGGTTTGGATTGCGGACCACAGTGAGATCCACACCAAAGTCGGCACAACGTTGACGCGCCCAATCTGCAGCGGAGACCGGCGATTTGTGTTCAAAACCAGTGTCCGCCATAACCCCATAGGTTCGGACATTCGGGAACTTCTTCCGCACCAACCCAAGCGTTCTTGTGGAGTCCTTACCGCCAGAGTGGTTCACCACGATCGCAAGATCGTCTTTGTGTTCCCGCACTAACGCGCACACCTGTTCCATTTCTCCGGACATTTGTGACCTCCTTTCGGCAGCAGTCCGCACCCGATTCCACGTCTTCCAGCTCATCTACCCGCACCCACTCCTCAACCACGTACACAGGGGGATAGTCAGATCGCAACTGCCTCAACGCGTGAGGCTTACTAAGGGGCAATTCTGTTCAATGGGAAGGATTGTCACGCCAATAGGACGTCAAAGGGGGCACACACCGGAAATGTCTCGAAGGAAAAATTGAAAGACGGAAGCGGACCAATCAGGAAGAGATCGTGCCTTCAAAGAGTGTTCGAAAAGGAATCACTTCTGACCCGCCCGTGGCGACGAGCGTGTTCGCATCCAGCAAATCACGGCGGAAGGACTCGCTCAGTGCGAGCCCAATTCGTTTCGCCACGCCGCGCATCTCGAGGGCCAACAGGTACAGAACGTCATGGTCGGAGGTGAGATAAAGGACCACATCGACGGTGCGGTCCCGCGCGAGTGTGTCCCGGATCTCCCGGTAGCGTGCAGACGCTTTGGCAGTCCGCTCGTACTCGATTGCAAACGTCCGCGGCCTCTGGCCCACAAGAATTTCAGCAACCGCGTCGAAATCCTTTGCGGTTCCACCCTCCAACACGAGGTTGCGGGACGCGATCTCAAGCTCACACTGCCAGGACCGGAGGATGCCAGACTTCGCCAGCGCCAACCGAACGCTCACCAGTTCGATGGCATGAGGAACCTGAGTAGGGTGGATAATTCGCCCGGTCGTGGACGGCAGGGAGAGTAGATATTGTCCTCTCGATTCGAGAACCCGCAATCCGGAGGGAGTAATTGCGAAGACCGGTTGTCCGCGAAAGCGTTCATGCTCGAATCGTCGAATGAGACCGTGACGCTCAAGCCGCGACACCCTCCAGTGGATTACTTTGCGCACCTTCTCGGTTCTTTCAAGCAAGAGAAGCTCACACAGTTGGTGGAAGGAGATGGCTCGCGCATTTCGAACATGCAACAAGACCGGGACATCGCGCTCATCCGAGATCGACACATACCCCTTGAAATACCTCACTCGAAGATCTCCTCGCCACAATCCGAGAGCGCAAGACGAGTTCCGGTCGCGTCGATCTGCCAGCGTCCGAACTCACTTCGGACCCAATCTTCAGTCCCCATCAGCAACATCGCCTCGTACCTTTGCTGCCGCAAGCTGATGGAGATAGGCTGGACGCCGGACGATCTCCACCCCGCCTCTTTGAATCGAACGGAGCCATGATCCGCTGAATTTATGGTGACAAGATAGGCGTCTGCAACTGCTTTTCCCGCCTTGCGTTCCAACAGAAGATGAACTCTTCCACCGAATTGCATCGGCCCTGGGGAGAAGAATGTCATTCCTACAGCGCGTGACCGGAACTCGGGATTGAATCCGCTCTTCGCGTTGAAGCGAACTTGTCCCGGAAAAATTGCGCTGTGGTGGAGACGTCTGCCCGACTTCAGAGCGGCCGCATTGAAATGGGCCGCCCTGCGTACAAAGCAGTAGGGATCGCTGGTGTCGCCGGAATGCATCGACCACCAGTTCGTTCCGAAGTTGATTATGCGGATGCGCACGGCTTGATCTCCGCGGCCAGTGTGTTCAGGAGCACGCGAGTGTGGAGCATCCTCTCCGAGCCCATGAGGTAATGCAGAAACCAGCAGCGGTCGTAGAAATGCTCCGGCAACGGCAGCCTGTTGCTAAGGAAGTACTGCAGAAGCCGGTCGAGTTCCACCATCGCATGGGTGAATGCGATGTCCTCTCTGCTTTCCGGTCCGATCTCGTTGGAGAGATACTCCTCCCAACCCTGCGCGTCAAAGTCCCCCTGGGCCCTGTTTTTATAGGCGGCCCAGAGTGAAAAATAGGGATTCTTCTCGGTCAGATGATTCAACAATCTCCGCACATCGTTCGCCGGATTTTCCTCAGCGATTCCGCCAACTCCAGTCGCATTGGGCTGCGCTTCAATGCGCAGGAGACCGCCGAGACGTTCCAGTATCTGTTGATTCAGTGAATCCAACGCATCACTTCGCTCGGGCTCGGCAAGCGCGTGGATGCGCTCCAACTCCACGCTGAATTCGGACGGGAATGCCCTGTTGCGCACTGCATAGAAGCTCTTGAAAAGCTCCGTGCGGCCGCAAGCGAGGGCATACGATCGCTCTGGGACAGGGATGCTCTCGCATACGTAGGAGAGCCATTCGTCATTGTGGGCAAAGTCAGACCGGGTCTTCTTGTGCATTTCTCCTCCTCTACGCGCCCTTGAGAGACGCGTTGCGCCGCCGCTCCTGATCGAGCAAACCGGTTGTTTGGTTGAGTCGCTGTTTGAGATTCTGCTCGCTGTTCTGCAGCGCTTCGACACGGCGCTGCAACAATAGATTGCTCTGTTGGAGATCGATTGGTTCGCCGTCCTTCTCCTCCACAGTCTTTGGCATATCAAGACTGAGTTGTGTCGCACCTCTTTCGGTCACCTTGCGAACGTTTCGGCTCAAGCTTCCGTTGCCATCTTTCCCCTTTTCCGAAGGCTGAGATTTCAACGCCAGCGCACGCTCTACGTCCGAGTTGTGGGCTTCGACAAGCCGGTTGAACTTATCCGTGCGGTTCTGCAGTTCGATCCTGTCACTCACGCGACCGTTCCATAACTCCGCGATGAGCGATGCCGCGATCACCTCTTTCTTGTCAGCAGAACGCCACTGCAAAAAAATCATCGCAGCGGTACCGGTCAGCAGTAGGAGCGTCACGATGTTCGACCAAAAATACAAATCGTCGACTGTGTGCTGCACCATTGCGTCTCGCCCGGCTTCTACCGACGCGCCATAGTCGTTCTCGTTCGGGTTGACCTTCCCGAGTACGTAGTCGAAGTAGCCCTGCCGCTCGTGCGGCGAGGCAGCGGGAGCGGCGGCTACTTGGTTCGTCATTTGACCGACTGCGACCGCACCGGAGATACCGAGGATCGAGAGAACGACCAAGCGCCGGAGAAGGGATGGATAGCGCATGTTCACTCTCCGGGCGGAGGGTCAAGCGATACGCCCGCTGTCCTTCTACGCCGTTGTTTCCGGTTCTCCGCCTCTTTGAAGCGGAGATTGACCCCGATCTCAGGATCGAGATAACTGTGCATCTTCGGATAAAGACGTGGGGAGAAACCTTTCAGTCGGAAGCTCGGAGCGCGGCGAACGTGCAGATGGGAGTAGCGCGTACCCTCACGGCTGTCGACCATCAAGACCTCCATCTGGCCCACTGGGAGGTTTTTGATGTGCTCTTCGCGTGCCCGAGTCTCCTTCATTTCACTTTCGCTGCCCGTGCCCGTCTCGACGTACTTCGTGGAGAAAATGCCGGTCCGGCGCACCGATAAATTTCTCCGTTTGGTCGCAACCTTGGCCGAGGCCTTCAGGAACCACTGCGCTGTGTTCTCCTCGGAGACGTTCATGATCATCTTCGTGCCCGGTGCGGATGAGACCTCATCCGAGAATGCCTGACTGACTCGCTGCAACTGAGGCAGACTCTGGAAGGAGAAGAGGAACGAAACTCTGGCACCACGCGCGGTCTGTAGCACCTGGGTAAACCCCGGATGAGCGAAGGGGGCGAACTCATCAAGGATGACGGAGAGAATAGGCTCGTTGGCGTCCCGCGTGCCGGTTGCCTGAGAGTATCGCTTGCCCACCATCAGTTGAATGTTCTGGAGCAGTATCTTCCCCAGCGCTTCTACGGCGCGCTGATTGCGGTTGGTGTTGAGGGACACAAACAGAATCAGGTCCTTCTCCAAGACGTCATCGAGCGTAAGCAGGTCGTCGTAGGAGCCGGTCACGACCGACAACTCATCTTCCAGGAAGCTCAATAGCTCGTTGAGAAGGCCCTGGATCTTCTCGACACGCTCGCGGTCCGAGAACGAGCGTTGCAACATTTTCGCGGACATCTCGAAGTTCAATCTCTTCTGCAGGGAGATGCCGGCCAGGGTCGAGAGGCGAGCCTTAGCAATACCTATCTGTTCGGCAAGCACCTCTTCATCGAGAGCCATCACGAGAACGTCGTGCACGTTAAACCGCTTGCCCGTGTACTGCAGGATGCGCACCAGGTCGGAGAGATAGGCCTCCTGATGTCCCTTGAAAAAGTCCTCGCGCAAACCGAAAGAGCGGAAGATGAAGTTCACATGCTCCTGATACGCGTCATCGAGCGAGTAGAACGGGTTGTATCGGACCGATTCGGAAGGTTCGGTTGGATTGAGCACGCGCAGGTCCTGTAGCCGCCCGGCGGCCTCGATATGCGGCAGGAGGTGGTCCAGGAACTCACGTTCTCCCTTGCCGTCGAAAATAATCATCGGCATTTTCCGGTCGCCGAACCGGCGCGCCAGGTCCTGCGAGATGATGTTTTCAAGAAAAGTGGACTTCCCGGCACCGGTCCCGCCGACGATGACGCCGTGCTTCATTCGTACGGCATCGGGCCAAAGCCATGGTTCGTTGTGTACGTTATATCCGAGCAGGGTGGCACCCTTTTGGTTGGCGTCGTGTGCGATGGACGCGTCCTTTACCCCCGGAACGATCAGAGGCGGATGCGGCCAATTCGTCTCCTGTTTCGCCCGCCGTCCAATAAGCTGCGCGGCCGCAAAACTCCCTGCGCCAATGAGGATCGCGCAGTACAGGAAGATTTCGAGACATTGCCTGTTGTGAAGATGCAACCGCGAGACTGCGACGTACCAAAAAAATGCGGCGACCGCGCAAGCGAGCAACACGACGACGCCAACAAGGTCTTCGTGGCCGGCCTGATATCGGCGTGGCGGATCGTAGGACGGGCTCATGACTACCCTCCGAGAGTGAAGTAGAAAAACACGCCAATCAGACCGCATACGAACAGCGATGCGAGAACAACGAGCGGGTTAGGCTTCCACCGCCCCTTGTCGTCGAGTGGCTTGAGATCGTCTGCGAGAGAGCGAAGGAGGGCCTTTCGTAAATTCGATTCGGGATCGTCGTGATAGATCGACCGAAGCGCGACCCGCACTTCCTCGGACGTGACGTGACCCTGCGCGTCCATGACTACAACACAGCCTCGACCTTGAGAGGCATGTCCTTGTCGGCTCCGAAGTCAAACTGGTAAAGCTGCGGAGGGTTGTCCTGGGGGCTTCCGATGCTGATGACTCCGGTCGTCTTCTGTCCCGGCGCAACGTCACGGGTTTTGGACTCGGCCTCCAGCACGGTGAGGCTGGAGCCCGGCTTCGCCTTAAGGGCCTCGAAGGTCTGAGGCGAGAGTTGGAAGTTGCGCAGACCCGACACATAGATAGGTTGCTGAGTGGGAATGAGCGCGGAAATATTGGGGGTAGTAATGCGGAACGGAGCGTCCGTCTGATTGTCCACCGTATAGAGGACATACAACTGGTTTTTCGTGCGGTAGACCTGTTCGATGTCAATCTGTACTCGGTCCGGAACGGTCTTTACAGGTTCATGGGAAACGTTCTGTCGACCTTCTATCGTCTGCGCCAGCACAAGCACCGCGGTCTTGTGGATCTCTGCATCCCTGGTCTCCTCGGAGGCCCGCGCGGCCGCGTGAGGGTCTGGCGGAGGTTCATTCTGGATCAGTACATCCATCGTCGCAAGTGCACCAGCAGGATCCAGCTCATAGCTGATCTGTCGGGACGCGGTCCAGACAAAGAGGTTCGTGGAGACCTTCTCCCGAAGAGGCATAACAAAGACCTTGTCCTCGTGATGCTCTACTTTGAAACTATCGGGATCGGCGACCGCGAGGGTGGTGACAGGCTCGTCGAATTCGAGGACGGTGAGATGGTTCATCGACGTTTCGACGTGGCGTATCTGGTTTTGATTGGTCGTTTGAGCACCCGCCACAGCCAGTGTGAGGGCCAAAGGAATCATCATAAGTATCTTCATAACGGCCTCCTGGGCGCGTTGTGCGAAATGGAAAGGAGAAGCCAAGCCAGAGGCTTGAACTTCTCCTTTGCCGGCTAGGAGTTCTCCGGTGATACCGGAATGCTCGTGTTTTCGAAGATCAGGCTGCGATTGCCTTGGTATTGAAAGAGAAAGATCTTCTTTTCTCCATCTGGACCTTGGGGATTGACGATAGGCTCCACGAGGAACGCTCGCTTCTGATCGTCAAACCAGACGTGCCCGTCGACGGTTTTGGGAAGACGCACGGGCAGCCGATCGCCGCCGGTCATTTCGGCAAATGCCTCGACGATCTCCTGCGGGAACGACTGAAAGAGGACGCCGCCGGTGCCTGTGCCATTGCTGACAACAGTGTTCATCGCCTGCGCCCATGCCCGCCGGTTGTCCTGCTTTCCCTGCGCCCAGTAACGGATAAACAGATGCAAAGAAGTGAATCGCTTCTTTGCATCCTCCTCATATTCCCAGAAGGCTGACTGGGCCTTGTTGCGTGCATCCCAGGCATCTCTGCGGAGTTCCTTGTCTTCGCTCTTGCGCAGCTCTTCCGCTTGCGCCTGAGCGACCTCAAGGTCCCTTCTGAGTTGCTCGTCCCGCTCGGTGATTTGGTGAACGATATCGCCATAGATCGAATTCACAAGTTGGCATTCCTCGAACATCTCCTTCGTGACCGTTTCGCCAGTAAAGAGACCACGGAAGTCCTCGATGCTTCTTTTCTCTGCGAACCTGTCTCCAATCTCCTTGCGCAGATGGTTGTAGAGCCTGCCGATCTTGTCAGTACCGGCAACCTCCAGGTGATACGGAAGATCGGACACTCGGCGCGCTCGCTTGAATTTCAGCCAGGGCGCCGGATCGATCTCGTCACGTATCTCGCTCACAAGCTTCTCGTCGACCTTAACTTCCCACTTCAAGGCGTCGAGAGCATTTTGTAACTGGCCGACAAGATCATGGGCTTTATCCACACGGCCTGCCGCAATGCACGAGGTCTTAAGATCGGTGATCGAACCGATCCTGTTCCCCCGGGCTTTCATGGCAACCCGTTCCAGATTCCACCACAGCGCTTTGGCCTTCTTCGTCTTGTTCTTCTTCTGGTCCCCTTGATATCGCTGACCGTAGGCGACCCTGCCCTGGAAGAATCTTGGAAACTCGTCCGAGGGCACAGCGCAAACGCTATCGAAATCAAAGTCACCGCCGTTCAGCGCGGCTGTCTCGGAATGAAGGACGTAGGTGCCCTCCATGCGAAGCTGCCGTTCGAGAACATGATTGACCAGGGGCTCAGGAAGCTCCGCTCCCAACGCCTGTTTGAGCGCGGGAACCAGTTCAGCATCCCTGATATGGCGGACGGGAAGGAGGTCTTCTTGCATGCGTATCGGATAACGAACGCAAAGACTCTTCTCGGCCGTCAGTGAAGTAATGGCGACGTCCTTTGAAATCCAGTCTGACGCACAAAGGATCTTCCCTTCGTGCTCAATCAGGATTCCATCATCAACCAGAGCAAACGACGGCAGCCTGAAGCCAGCGCTCGTGCAGACACGATACGCCCAGCGTGCACACCTTCTATCGAGATGGTTCAGGACATAGGGGAACTTGATCGCGCTCCCGCTTTTGTCCGCTAACAGCACCGCCTCGACTGGATCCCACACATCGGGAGCGGCAACATCTCCGGCCTCGATGACATCGGTATCAAAGGTGGTATCGAACGAAGGAACGTCGTGCTTTCCCAAGATCTCGAGCAGGCCCTGGTAGTCCCCTTCGTCGCACGCCCTCATCACTGCACGCACATTTTCTAATCCACGGGGTTTGATCTCCAGTTGAAATGCCTCTTCCGAAGCATTCTCCACCAGAGAAGAACTTGCCATGAACTCCGATTCTCGCGACCATTGTTTGACCCCGAGAATGACGGGTCCTTTGAACAAGTGTCCCGAAGTTTTGAGTTGAGGTAGAAATCGAACCGATCCTTTGAGTCCCGGCTTGCAGGAACTCTCTGGAAGGATCAGGTCGACTCCGAGGATGTCGGCTACTTTGTCATGGATTGTCTTCAATCCACCCTTCGCCTGTTTCGGGTCGTCTGCGTCGAATGCAAGACGGAATTGACAGAACCAATTCGGCCCAAGACGCAGCTTGCGGTAGATCGATTTCCGAATCCAACCACGACAATCGTTGGTGCCGAGGACATGGTCCTTGACCACAACAATCGTGAGATTGGGTTCTTCAATCACCGCCCGGCAATCGGAGATCAGTATCGAAAAATACGTGATCGCCGCCTGCGGCCAAAACTGAAAGCGTTTTGCGATTGCTTGTGCGTGAGCCTGATCGACAAAGTAAAACTTGCCATCCTTTGCCGAACCACTCGCGCCCGCGAGCTTGTATACGATGTCATCGAAGACGAGGCTTTTCATGCGCTCCTCGATCACCGACTCTTCGTACGCAGATAACACGGGTGGCACGCTGATGCGCGCTACTCGGATACCCGGATAGATACGCCCGATGAGCTTGTCTTCGAGCGTGTCCTTCCGGCCCGGTCTGTTGTCTTTGCGGGTCACTTGTCCGTTTTCGTCGATGTTCAACTCAACGATCAGCTTCCAATCGTCGACCGTAGTTTGTGTCGTCGTCGCAATCATGTTCTCTCCTCAGTCATCTGGCAGCAGAAGATTGAGAGACTAAGCTGTCCCAGCTTGTCTCCTTTTCCGGGCGCCCATGTTAGGGGTGGGTGTGAACCGAACCAGGTTTCAGGATCCAAAACCGGGCCAGCGGAATTCCTCATCGCAATTGCGATAAGGCGTCAAAGGAAGGACATGAGCCGTATTTCAGGTATGTCTCTTCTTTGAATCCCGTGCTGACCTTGCAGCCCTATTTGCGTAGTGGCCGTTTTACCAATGTCGGAACGCCTCCTTGCATCTCCGCCTCCGCCGTATAGGCAAGGACGGCATAGACCACTCCGCTTTTAGACTTAAACGCTTTGACCAGAGCCTCACCCTCGCTGGGCACCTCCGTTCCCAGCGAGGGCTTCTCCACGGTCGATGCTTCCCCAGCGAGGAAGTACCGAACGATCTCTTCCGCCTGTTGGCGCCCTCTTTTGCCGCGCCTCGATTCAGTTACCGGCTGGTTCGGCGCATGAGTCTCCGCAATCTTTGCTGCAGACGTTTCCATCACTGACCTCCTCCGTTGCCCGCTCCATCCCCGCTCTGCGTAGTCGAAGTCTGATCCGTGCGTCCGGCATCGATCGGACGCTCGCTGTACTCCGCGATCCAGAGCCCGTCCGGATTAACCTCTGACCTGTCGTCGGGTATGAGGCGCACGCGATACTCATTGACGAAGTGATCCGTCGTCTCATTGCCATTGACGAGATGGTGGACGTCCTTCACGCCGTACACCAGATAGGTGTGTTGCGCTCCGGGGACTGGACTGATATCGCGCAGATGAAACTCCGACTCGATGTGCTCGCTGTCGATCTTGCCGCGCGTGTTGTCGTCCTTCATTTTTTTGAGCGTGGAGTCGCGCAGGTTGCGCGTCATCATGTTGAGGCTTCTGTACCAACGGTCATCCACGTCCGCAGCCGAGTAGTTAAGGTATTCATCGAGAAAGCGCTTGACGAACGCCTCATTAAGAAACTCGTCCGTACCCGTAGCGGCGAGAGCGGTGGCAGCATTGGAACCTTTGGCCGGCTTGCCGAGCACGAAGGGATCGCCGTTTTGTCTGATGCCGATGAAAGTCGGTGGCTGTATTCGAACCAGAATGGCGAAGATGATCGCCACCACCGCGATCGCACTGCTAGCCAACGCCAAGAGCCAGGCCCTGTTTGCATTTGCCAATAAAGCACCGTTTTCTTCGTAATACTTCGGTCTCTCTGCGATGGCCTTGTCTGCTGGAACTACGCCGCTCTTCATGACTGCCTCCTACTCCTGGTCCGACTTTCCTCTCGCCGCACCCGTCAGGCTGCGGGCTGCGAGCCGGGCGGCATGATAGGTGCTCCATGTGCCGATGTTGTAACGGTGTACACTTGGCCCTCTTCTTACCGGCCCCTTGGACTTCGCAGCCCCGCCCGCTTCGGCCCCGCCGCTGGCCACAGATCCGCCACCAGAACTCGGCTGTTCATCACTCTCTCCGCCCATCACTTCACCGAAGGCGCCTCGAATCTGCTCAGCATGCCTTTCTCCGGTAGGCTCGCTGTCACACGATCCAGTCGTTGCAGAGGTGGCCGGTCTCGGTGACTGCTGGGCTGGTGTCGGTTGATTCCCACCCGCAGTCGCCGTTGCGGATCGAGCGGAACTCGTAGCCGCAGCCGAACCGCTCGACTGAGTCCCGATCGTCGCTCCATTTCCCCCGGCAGCCACTCCCGCAGCTGCTCCCTCATAAGCTGCTGCGCCAGTAGTCAGCGCCGTGACCGCCGCTCCCACCATTGCCGCCGCAGTGCTTCCGACATCGCCGCTGACGATTCGCTTGGCGATGAAAGGAATCACGGCGATTGCCAGGGAAAAGACGATGCTTGCGATGCCAATGAGGAAGGAGCCCTCAATATTTCCCAATCCACCAAGAAAATTATTCTGGCCAAGCATCTGTCCCACTTGTCCCATTTGCACAGCGCCGAGCAGAGCGCCGAAGCCGCCATATAATATCGGCCAAGCATTCCATATGAAGACGTTTTCGACATACGTCTTCGCGATACGGTTTGTTGCCCCAAGCGGCATCAACGCAATCACGATCGGTCCAAAGATATAGAGAATGCTGCCGTAGAAGATATAAAAAAATCCGAAGATCACGATGACGATCGGGTAGAGAAGGTAGGCTACGATGATCAGGAGAGCATCTATCAAGCCGGCGATCGAACCGGTGACAAGGCCCCACATGTGTTGCGTGGCATCTTGGGTGAACTGAGTACTGATGTCGCTCTTCCAATTGTCGAGAAGGTTGCCGCTGCCGGAAGCATTGCCGATCCAGTTGCCCGAGTTCACGAAACCCTGGTTGATCGTCGTGAAGATCGTGCTATAGTTCATGACGATCACCGCAGTGACAACGTACTTGATCAGGTTTGTTCCCAATCCACGCACGTCGCCGCCGTGCAATGCCGATTGATACACCTGCCAAAGAAAGCCGGCGAGCAGTACGACATAGGCGGTGTTCTGCATTCCAGACGTGATGCCGCTGGAATTGATGCCCGACACAGCCTGAGTGAGGAACCGCTCGAACAGACTGAGCTGCGTTCCTTGAAAGAACGCGAGCGCTGCCAAACTGGCATGCATACTCGTAATGGATGCGATCATGGCTGCCCTACCTGTTCGTCAATGTTCCTGTGACGAGATTGTTATGGTTCGTGGTATCTGAGGTTGCGAGTTTCGCAGCCTCGCTCTGGTTTGCCAGATCGATGCCGCGCGTTCGCATCAGTTCGGCAAGCGCCGCTTGTGTATAGGCGTTGGCCCGGACCACCCAGATGTCGGCCTCTGCCTCCAGAATCGGCGCGCTCCCTGGCGCGGCTTGAGAGATCTGCCGGCCCATCTGGTTGGCCTCATTCAGCTCTGAGTCGGCAAGCGCATCAATGGCGATGGCGCGCTTCATCGCGTCCTGCGCCTGTGCATCTGTCATGTCGGTCATCGTCCGGACTTGTGATGGCGCCGTGTTCTGCGCCATCACGACGCCGTATACCGCTTGATATTGGGAAGACACGGTCGGCACATTGCTCGCGTTCCGGGAAAGCAGCGTGGTCTCGAGGCTTTGCGATTGCGGCAACGTGGCGCTCGACACGTTCACATGAAACATGTTGTTGATATTGCTGAATTGGGTCTCGAACTGGACCACGGAGCTCTTGGCCTGGTTGATCGCCGTCAACGGATACATGACCTGTTGCTCGTACTTCGCCGTACTCTGCTCAGATTGATTGATGGTCTTGAGCGGCGCCGCCACATAGGTGTTCATAAGCGACTGCATCTTCGACAACGCCGCCATGATGGCCGCAGTGTCTATACCAAACTGCCCCTTCGCACGAGTCGGAAGGATGATCAGCACCGCAAGCGCGACCATTGCCGTTTTTAAAAGAGTTGGCCGATACCAAGGGCGCGGAAGTTGCGTGGCTCCTGCATGCGCTGGCGACTTCTCGGCTTCGGATTGGTCGCTGCGCCGCCAGAGCAATGGCCTGCGCACCTTGTTGAGAGTTCTCTTGAAGTCCGACATATGGATTCTCCTTATGGCGTCAGTGTCCCTGTAACCAGATTGTTGACTCCGCCTGTCTCTGCCGTACTGCGTTTCACAAGCGTGTTGCCGTGGGCGACCCGGCCGGCTTCCTGGCGCAGCTCGGCTGCGAGCATCTTTTGCATGTACGCCTGACAACGGAGATTCGCGACTTGCGCTTGCGCCGTCAGGTATGGATTGGAACCCGGTGTGCTCAGAGCGACCTGGTTCTCCATCTGATTGGCGGTCTGCAAGATGACGTCCGACGCCTGATCGGTGATGAGCGTTGTCTTAAGACTCTGCTGACCCAAGGCGTCGTCCATGTCCATCATCAGGCGGTCCTGCGACAGCGCCGCATTGCTCTGAGGCACTGCTCCGTAGTTCGAGGTGAAGCTCGTCTGCAGCGACGGGATCTGCGTCGACTGCCGGCTGTGCAGAAGGGTCTCGAACTGTTGGGGGCCCGCCAGCGTCGCGCTGCTGAACTTTGTCGTGAATATCTGGTTCATGGAGTTGCGATAGGTGTTGATCGAGTTCGAGACAAATCCGCGGGCCTGGTTGATCGCCGCCAGCGGCCACAGCGTCGTCTGATAGAGCTGGCTCACCTGTTGCTTGATCTGGTTGATCGCCTTGAGCGAGCCACCCATGTCGCTTTGGATAGAGCTGAAAATCGAGTCGAAGACGCCGAGGAACTGGCCGTGAACCAGCCTCGGCGCGGCGAGGCATGCCTCTACAACGAGAACGGCGAGGGTCAGCCGCCTCTTCCACCGGAACCATCTGGGGGCATTGCTCGCACTGCCTGGCCCACCAGCACACGCTGGCTTATCGAGGGTCGATTCGGTCGTGGTCGTAGGTTCGCTATTCATTGGACTAGTGCCTCCAGTACTTCACCGGAACGCTCTTCGGGAAGAGGAGCGAGTTCCGCCAAACCGCGAGGGTAGGATTGGGCTAGGGCTTCGTATGCAGACAGCAATGGCATATCGTCATGCTTCCTCATCCACCATTTTCGATAGGTGCGTTCCCGCGGATAGGTAGTGGTGATCCAGTAGTCCACGGGAGTCGGTGCAATCCGAATGACATGCGTGGACTCGGCCTTTTCTCCGATGGCAATCAGGAACTCAGCGCTGTGGCCCTTCTTTGGCTGCGCAAATCCTTTGATTTGATTGATAGCCGTCTCGTTCAAATGCATGTGCTCGCGATGAGCGGTCATGTCGCCAGGCTGTTTGCCTATGATCTTCGTGCTGGCGTTCTTGGCAATGCCGATACCATAGGGATTGGGCTTAGCTGGCGTGCCAACAATCTGTTCGGGGGTCTGGCCGATCGCCCAGACGCTTGCGTATCGTTTGCGCGCCGTAAGAAAGTCACGTTCAACGGTCGCAGCCAGGATGGGTGTGTCGAAGACGACCTTGCACTCATCAATCATGCTGATGCTCGGACGGCCGGTCATGCCAGAAGTTCGATGGATGGAAGTATGAGCAATCTGGAGGCTCATTGCGCCTTCGAGCCTGGGATCGTTCTTTAGTTTGTCGATGTTGAAGTAAAGCCACTGACTGTCGAAAGGAACTGTAGTCGGCCGATCAAAGAGCTTCGCGTAGGGTCCCTCGTCCACCCAGACTCGAAGTTTCGTCGCCGCCAAACGTGCCATTTCGTTGATCTTTTGGTTGCGGTCCCGGTCTTGCCAATGAGCAAGCTCCGCGGCGAGGTCGCCAAAAAGTGGGATGGGGTTGGAGGACTTTGAACTGCAGCGCTTGTACGTCGACGCAATCGCATCGATCAACACACTGTCCAGGAGATCGATGTCGAGGTCGGGAGGGGTGTTCTCTCCCAGCATGTGCCGGGTCAGGTTCTTCAAGTAGGAGATCTGGTCATTAGAGGGCCTCAGTTCTCCCTTCGGAAGGTCCCAAGAGTTAATGGTTGCATTGCTATCCAGGGACACCTCGATCATTTGGCTGCCCATCAACTCGATCAACGGACGGTAGGAATCTCCGCTCTCAATAATGGAGATCAACGCATTGCTCCGGGCTGCCATCAAAAGTAGTTGCTGGGCTAAAAGGGTCTTGCCCCCTCCCGTTGTAGCCATGAGCAATCCGTTCGCATCTGACAAACTGGGATCGAACATCGAATACGGAATGAGCTGACGATAGGGCGTTTCGAACAGGATGAGCGGACTGCGACGTGTTCCTGTCCATGGCATTTCCACCGGCACGAGATCGGCGACATTTGACGTGAGCATGTCCTGATCGCGCTTATCTGGGTCACCCATTCCAGGCAACGTTCCAAGAAAAATGCGCCGCTTGGCGATCGTCTCGGTGACAGCTTTCGCTCCGTTCATATGTGTAAAGCCGTTCAGCACCTCCTGGGTCCGATTGGCCAGCTCGCGTTCCGCCTGCTCAAGTTCTCCGAATGTCGCCGCATGCCGCGACGTCCGGACGATTACCGACAGACTTAGCTTTGCCGTTTTGAGGGAGCTGGAAATGATGTCGCGCTGAACCTGGAGAAGTTGCGCCTGCGCGACTTCGGCCTCGGGATTTACCTTGAAGTTGCCATTCGCGTCCTTCTGTGCGGCGGTCATCTTCTGCAGCCGCTTCTTGTATCCCTTCAGAACCTTCACCTGATCGGGAATGACGACCTGTGCACTGACGATGACTGGGAAGCCAAGCGTGGAGAATTTTTGCAACATTCCCGGGAAGGTAGCGTCTGGGAGTTCTTTCAGGCTGATAACGGTGTAGAGATAACCGTCGATATTGAGATAAGTTTCGGTCTCATTGAGAATGCTCGACTGCGTTACTTGTTCCCGAGCGCTGCGATAGACCAGCATCTCTTCGCCAGGAACATAACGGCGATGGTCACGGCGGGTGGGATGTTGCGAATGCTTCAACTCCTCGAACAGCTCTTGCGTCAAGAGCCGGCGGGGGCCCAGGGCCGCGACCTCCATCGAGGCTTCGACACCTCGGAGAATCGACTCGAACTCCGCTAGGTAGGTTTCGTGCTCTTTGCGGGTGCGCTGAATCTCCTTCTTCTGGCTGACCGTGAAACCGCCGAGCTTTCTGTTCTGTTGCGCAGAGTGGTACAGCTTTGCGTGAATCCGCGGGTCCCAGATGAAGTAGATATGAAGCCGCGGCTCGAAGTAGTACCCGTCCTGCTCCTTTTGCCTCCACATCCGAAGTCGATGCGCATCGAGGGCCATGACGTCCGCCTGCTCCATCCGTTGTTGGTCCACGTAACTGTCCAACAACTCTCCCAGGTGCTCGGAGATCTCATATCGAAACTGAACGCGCATGCTCACGTCAGGCACGCCGCGAAATAAAGCTTCGAGCTTCGTCTTGGATTCGTTTCGGTCGCTGTCCGTGGCGAAGTAGGAAAGGACTCCGGTCAGTTCATATCCGGCGACAAACGCTCCATTCGTGCGCACCATCACGTTATCGCCGGCGGGAAGGTCGCGCAGTGGCAGCAACTCGCACACGGCGGGTACCTTCAGATTTTTCTCGTGCTGGGCATAGGTCACTGGCATGGCACTAACCCTTTCCGCGCCGGCATACATTCGGCGCTTCGTAAGCCTTCTTCCGCGATCTGAGCCAGCGAAGCGACGCCTTC
>Ga0302314_10001758_pt1 | contig 40609 bp, 48 predicted proteins | sample III_Palsa_N2_3_FD_200533 | JGI IMG/M metagenome (GOLD analysis project Ga0302314, IMG submission 200533) | Peat permafrost microbial communities from Stordalen Mire near Abisko, Sweden - III_Palsa_N2_3 | ecosystem: Environmental > Terrestrial > Soil > Palsa > Peat permafrost | place: Sweden... | reverse complement strand
TCGCGGGAGCACTGGGTGTGGTGGCGTTCACCGCAGGGACCTTGGGCAGCCTCCGCTGGACGCGGGACCTCGACATCACCGGCGACATCTCACTCATCAAGATCCACGAACCGGCCCACAGGAGATGCCGTCTCTTCGCGGTCCCGACCTGGGCGCGCCCGCAACTGGCCGCCGCCCGGGCCCTGCACCGCCTGACGTCCGACGCACAAGAGAGCGTCTTCAGTCGCCTACTGGTCACAGAAGGGCGCGATCTGCGCGCCCACGCCGAACGGCTTCCCGAGTTCGCGGCTCTGTCCCCTGGCAGCTTCCTGTGCCGTTGAACCGGGTGTCGTGGGCCTCGGTGCAGGTGGGGCTGAACCGAGGAGTACGGCACACCAGTGCGATGATGTGCATCGATAGATATTCCGCGATGAGGGGTTCAGCCTTGCCCTATGAGCTCGCCGGCCGCCTGGTCGTCGGTATCGCCTCCAGTGCTCTGTTCGACTTGGCCGAGTCGGACAAGGTCTTCCGCGAGCAGGGCGAGGAGGCATACCGGGCCTATCAACAGGAGCACCTGGACGACACGCTCATTCCGGGCGTGGCGTTCTCCTTCATCCGGCGGCTGCTCTCGCTCAACGATCTTGCCGAGGCCAGCGATCCGCTGGTGGAGGTGATCGTGCTATCCCGCAACGACCCCGACACCGGCCTGCGGGTCATGCGATCTGTCCAAGCCCACGGACTGCCGATCAGCCGGGCCATCTTCATGCAGGGCCGCTCGCCCTATCGATTCATGCCCGCGCTCAGCATGTGCTTGTTCCTCTCCGCCAATCGGGACGACGTCCGCGAAGCTGTCGCTATGGGGCTGCCCGCCGGTCACGTCCTCGGCCCGGCTGTGGAGGACGATGCCGGGAACCGGGACCTGCGCGTCGCCTTCGACTTCGACGGGGTGCTGGCCACTGACGCGTCGGAGCGCGTCTACCAGGCCGGCGGAATCGAGGAGTTCCGGGCACACGAGGTGGCCAACACCCAGATACCGCATGACCCCGGCCCCCTGCGGGACTTCCTCGCCGCCGTGAACCGAATCCAGCAGCACGAGGAGAACGAGCGCCGCAAGGACCCCGATTACCGCATCCGCGTCCACGTCTCGATCGTCACCGCACGCAACGCCCCCGCCCATGAACGGGCCGTGATGAGCCTGCGGGGCTGGGGCCTGCGAGTCAACGACGCGTTCTTCCTTGGCGGCATCGACAAGGGCACGATCATGACGGTGCTCAAGCCGCACATCTTCTTCGACGACCAGGCGATCCATCTGGCCAGCACAGCCCGCACGACACCGAGCGTGCACATCCCGTTCGGGCAACTCAACGCAACGCCTCCTTCCACTGCCAGCGACGGCCGCGAAGCGTGAGACGAGGGCTCTGATTCTCTAGGCGCGTCAGTCCATGGACTCGCTGGTGCGGATCGCGGTGTAGATGTACTGCCAGCGCTCCTTCGTCCGGGGCGGTTCGCCGCGGAACTGGATCGCACTCAGCATCCGAACATCGGCTTCCGGCAGATTCTCCTGCTCCGCGAACTCCCTGAGGCCTTCCGGGATTTGGGTGCTGGGCGCAGACAGCAGCTTGCGGCCGAGAAGGTCGGACATGGTGACGCCGAGGGCTTTGGCGATGCCGTAGAGGGTTTCGGCCGAGGGGCGCCGGGAGACGGGGTTGTTCTCCAGGGCCGACAGGTAGCCCTTGCTGACGTTTGCCTTCTCAGCCAGGTGGGTCAGGGAGAGGTTCCGCTCCTGTCGATAGCGGCGGATCCGCTCTCCGACGTCTCCTCCGCCCTGATCGCCTGGGCGTGTGCTTTCCAGAGGCTCAGTTGTCATGACCTATTCCTACGGGTGCGGGCGGGCGTGATCAGCGCGAGGACACGCTTGTGCTGCTTCCCTTGGCTGTCAGCGTAGGGATACAGGCGACTACTGACATGGACCACCTCGGTTGAGGCTGAAGTCAAAATGCTCAGCGAAGCCAACTCCTCGACAGGCTCCCCGTCCAGAGCGCGTCCGAAAACACTTTCGCCGGGGACGGACTTGTGCCGGGGTACGTATGGCCATGGCCCGTTGATGTGGACCCACTGGACCCTCAGTGCCGGTTCGGCGGTCGGTGCGGAGGGCTTGCGCGCGGGTTCGAATGCGACGAGCAGGGCGGGGCCGGGGTGCAGGGTCACGAGGCGGCGGGCTGTGGCCTCGAGACTGGCGTCGTAGCGGTCGGCCAGGGCCTCGATGACGTCGAGTGTTGCTTCATTGCCGACCATGTCGGCTGTGAACCAGGTGCGCGGGAGTAGCAGCTCGGCGGCGCCGATGTCGCACAGCGCTTCGAGACCGGGGGTCTGCCTGGGGATGACCGCGGCGGGTGTGGCGGGGTCGCACCGGAACTGGGGGGCGCTACGGAAGCCGGGCATGTAGGTGTGCTGGATCTCATGGAAGGCAGTGAAGCGCTGCTTGCGTCGGGCGTCGCCGACTCGGAGGGTGATCGCGAGTCCGTCGGGGGCGGGGGCGAGGAAGCCGGCCCACGGGATGTCCGCTTCCTCGATCCTGATCACGTCGCGCATCGAGGCAACAATGTCATGGCTGATCGGCGGCTCGAGATCCAGGTCCACGATGAGGCGTTGGGCGAGCTCTTCCACGAGCTGGCGATCCGGCGTTCCGGGTGATTCGAGCCGGGCCAGTTCCAGGTCAGAGAGCGACAGCCGATCCATGTTCACAGCTGAGAGTAGCGCGTTCTCTATCAAGAACGCTAAGGTTCTCTATCGGGAACACTCCCGACCCTCTAGCGAACAGGAGCCTCCTGTGGCACCGAACAGCGAACTCACCGGGGCAGCGGACGCGACCCATGACGGCACCACCGTGGGCGCGAACGCCAAGCCCGACCACGAGCGCCAGGTCACCATCGACAACAAGGACAGCGGGGACACGATCAAGCTCCGGCAGAGCGTGTCGGACACGATCGGCTCGATCATCGACGCCATGTACGCGGACTTCCGGCAGACGCGGGAGCAGGAGGACCGGCTGCAGTGCCGGGGCAACGGGGAGGACGTGTTTCAGTTCTCCGCGCTGCCCCTGGCCCAGTACCTGGACCAGGGGCACTGCCCCGACCTGCACTGGTCGTTCGTCGGCGGGACCGGTGGGGCGTAGTGACCAGTCCGACTCCCGCGCCCGTGGATCCGGAGATCGCTGCCGCGGTATTCGGGGATCATGTGGCGCGGGCCGAGGCCAGCGACCTGGCCCGGGACCACAGGTGGGTGTTCACCCGACTGGACCCGCTGCATGTGGTGGTCCGGGTCCAGCCCGCCGACCCGACTGCGGACGGCAGTCACTACTTCGTGAAGCTGGGGGCCGAGTACTACGACCAGTACCCGCCGACGACCGCGTTCGTCTGCCCGCCGCAGGAGTGCGGAGACCGGGCGCCATGGTCTCCCGCGCCGCCGAAAAGTCGCTGGCTCCCCGTGGTGGAGGCGCTGCAGTGGTTCGCCATCCATGAGGCGTACCAGTACAACGGGGGCGGGTCTGGGCAGCTTGTGTGCTGCTCGATGACCTTCGAGTACTACATCACCGGCCATGCTCCGGCTTCGGGGCAGCGGTGGCAGCAGGGCCGGCACACGTTGGTGGCCACGCTCACGCGGATCCAGGAGGCTCTTGACAGGGCGACGTACAAGGGGAGCGCCGGTGCTCTCCATCCCTGACTCCGTCTGGAACCTGCTGCTCGACGCGTTCGCCTCGGCCCCGGCCGGGCACGAGCGGGTGGCCTACCTCGACGGCGTCCGCTTCCGCGACGACCACGGCGTCCTGCAGGCGGTGGCGACCACTGTGACGGTCCCAGACGCGGTCACCAGCCCGGGCAACTACCGGGTGTCCGCCGCCGCCATGGAGCGGGCCGGGGCGCACTTCGACTCCCTCGGCCTGATCCGTCTTGCCCAGATCCACACCCACGGCAACCACCGCGTCACCCACTCCGTGGTCGACGACCAGCACGCCTACAGCCAGAGGGACGGGGCCCTGTCCCTGGTCCTGCCCCACCACGCCGTGCACCGCCCCGCTCCGCACGATGCCGGCGTGCACGTGCGCGGGGCCTCGGGGTGGCGCCGGGTCAGCGAGCCCGAGATCTCCCAGGTGCTGCGCCTGGTACCCAGCCTCATCGACCTCAGGAGCGGGAGCGCCCCATGGAACGGATCTCCGACCGGCACGAAAGCGACCTCGGCGGACGGCTCACTCGTATCGAGGATGCTCAGCCGGTTGCCGTGGCGGTGATCGTCGACTCCGAAGCAGCACACCTGGCCGCGCATCAGCACACCGCGTGGATGCTGGTCAACCTGCTGGCGCGCGCCGACCGGGTCGTGTCAACGGTCCGCGTGGTGTGCCCGCCCGGGGTGCCGCTGGCCGGGCGGGTGGTGCCGCTGGCCGCCCGGGACCTGACGCTGGACCAGGCCCTGGTCCAGGGCGGCAAGGCGGTCGACGCCGTCCCCGTCGGACTCGCCACCGGCGCCGAGTCCGAAGATGTGGTGCTGGTCGTCGGCGCCCAGACGGGAATCGACGACCACGGACCACAGCGGCGGCACGTCACTGGCTTCGGCTGGTGGGGCGGGGTGAGCAGCCATCCGGCGGCCGTGCCCGCGGCGCTGCAGGACAGCCCACTGCCGTTCGGGTCCTACATCGCCGCCACGCTGGCCGTCGCGGAGATCTTCCTGCATGTACGTGTCCCCCAGCGGTCGGCCCCGTCCGCAGCGGCGGACTACGGCTGGGACTGCTGGACCCAGGACTTCAGCAGCTTCCCCTCCGCCGATGCCCGTATCACGGCGAAGGGGCTGGATCTGTCAGGTACCGCCCTGGCCGGGGTCGGTGCCGTGGGCAGCACCTGGGTTCACGCTCTGTGGGCCACGCCCGGCCTGCGCGGGACGGTGCTGTTGGCCGACGCCGACAAGCAGGGCGTCACCGTCACCAATTTGAACCGGTGCCCCCTGTTCGGGCACCAGCATCTGAACCATCCCAAGGCCGAAAGCGCCGCCAAAGCTGCGCGCGACTGCGCAATCGCTTGGGGACCCCGCTCCAAGCGTTTCGAGGCCCTGGGCGTCACACCGCAGCTCTTGGTGTCGGCCGTCGACACCAACCGGGCACGCGAAGCCCTTCAGGGCCGCTATCCCGCAGTGATCCTCTCAGCGAGCACGAGCGACCTCCGGGCGGAAGCACTGCGCGTGGGACCGCCCGGAGTCGGGGCCTGCCTGCGTTGCTACAACGTGCCCGAGGCCTTCGTCGGTGATGACGACCTGCGCGCCCTGGCCCGAGCCGGAGGCGCGGCAACGGTGGCGGCTCTCGCCGCAGGGCACGGGGTCAGCCCCGAAGAGGTTCAACGCTGGCTGGACCAAGGCGAATGCGGCGAAGTGGGAACACGCCTCCTGTCCTCGCTGCGCGAGCAGGCAGCCACCGGCGACACCCCTCGCTTCGCCGTGGGCTTCACCTCCGTGATGGCTGGCACCATCCTGGCCGCCGAAACCATCAAGGTCCTCCTCGGAGAGCCCCTGCGGGCTACCTTCCCGGAGCACAACAACGTGACGTTCCAGTTCCTGAAGCCGATGGCCCCCGCCAACAGCACCGGCGTGCTGGCCCGCGACGACAAGTGTCCCGCCTGCCCCCCGACGAACCCCGCTATGGCCGTGTGGCGCCGCCGGGCCAGCGGCTTCACGCCACCCCAGCAGGAGGAGTAGCTCTCACGGAATGCGTCCAGCTCGCAGCTCCGAGAGCCCACCCGCGGAGCCTGGCGCCTCCACGGATTCTGTGCATGAGCATGGTACGAAGTCTGGGAACGCGTCAGCACTCCGGGGACAGAGTCCCCGGGCCATCTGCATCACTGGACACACCCCCGTCCGGGTGGGACCGGCGCCCTGGCCCCGTTACGGCTCCAGATGCTGCCTTGACCTGCGAAAACGTCCGACGCTCTATACCGGTCTGCACGAAAGTGTCCAGGCGATTCGTCACCAGCGTCACAAGACGTCATCACAGGGCGTCAGCATCAAATGCCTGGTCAGACCCTAAATTCCGCTGACACCGCGATGACGAACACCAACTGACACTCTCGCGCAGACCATCAGCCGTACGACGCGGCCGCGGTGCCCTCGGGCAACCGCACCTCGGCATAGAGGTCGTCGCCCTGGCGCCAGACGGCTCGCAGCCCCTGGAACGCCGGCCCGTAGTCCAGTCCCCTCGGAGAGGGCGCGGGCCGTCGTGGACGAGTTGGTGTTGCTGCGGGACGGTGTGGTGGCCGGACACGCCGCCCTGCCGGGGTCCGGTGGCGTGCACGGGACGGGCGTCCCGAGTCGGTCGGGGGCGCGCCTGGGGCGGAGCAGCGCGGAGCAGCGCGGAGCAGCGCGGAGCAGCGCGGAGCAGCGCGGAGCAGCGCGGAGCAGCGCGGAGCAGCGCGGAGCAGCGCGGAGCAGCGCGGAGCGCCGTCGGGCAGGGTGGCCGGACGGCTGTGGGTGGGGCGGCGTCAGGCCTCGGGCAGGTCGGCGGCGGTGAGCAGGGGCGGGTCCATCGCCATGGCGGCGGCGACGTAGGCACGGGACAGGTCGACGTCTTCGAGGCCCGGTGGGACGGCGGCGTCGAGCTGGTGCCACTGCTGGTCGTCGGCGAGCGCGAACGCCCGCTGGGCGAGTTGGAAGGCTCGGTTGCTGGTGAGCGCGGCGACGGTGGGCGGGAGGGCGGTCACGGGTCAGTCCTCGGTCAGCGGGAGTGCTCGGTCAGCGGGGAGTGCTCGGGAGTCGGCCGCGTCTCGGCTGGTCGGCGTCGGCGCGGGGCGGGTCAGTCGACGGTCGAGCGGCCGGGGTTGGCGGTCGCCGGGGCCTCGATGCGTTCCGACGCGCCGGGCGGAGGCCCGAGCACGTCGAGCAGCGGCCGCTTCGGGAGCTTGGCGCCGGGGCGGCGCAGGTACCAGGCCGCGAGCTCCTTGAGGACCGTGCCCCGGTCACTGCCCTGGGCAGCCGTGGCCATTTCGAGGTCGGCCCAGTCCTCATCGGAGAAGCGGACCGATCGGTGCTTGCTCTTCGGGACGTTCGGCATGGGCCCAGGCTAGCCGGGTGTACGTACGCAGGGACAGGCGAAGAGGCCGCGGTGCACGCGCACCCGGACTTGGGGTGTACGTACACCATGTCGCGCCGGGAGAAGGCATCGGCGTCACCGACCCCACAGAGTCCGGCGGAACGGCGGTCGGGGTCGGGTCGATGGCGGGTCGGCCTGGAGTGGTCGTGGGCATGGCTGTGCTGCTACGGACGGGCGGGGTGCGGGGTGTCCCCCGCTCGGCTGGGCTCCCCATCCTGGTGACGGGCGGCGCCCCACCAACCCCCGAATCCGCCAAGCGAGCCGTGAGCGATCCCGAACACGTTGACCGTCCTGCGGCGGCTCTCGGGTGTCGCTCAGCGGTCAGGACTGCTTGAGCGCCTGCTGCTCACCCGTCAGAAGACTGATCATCGTGGCCGCGTTGCCGTAGCTGTCGAGCTCGGTCTTCACGTAGACCTTGCTCTGCGGGATGTCCGGGACAGCGAACGAACCTTGGGAGTCGTAGTCCTTGGCGTCGACCTGCACCTGGTCCAGGTAGTCGCTGTCAGCGCCGGAGGCCGTCGCGTAGTGAATGATGAAGGTCTCGACGTACGCGCCGGTCGACGGGTCGTACCAGGTCCCGCGTGCCGCGAACTGGAAGCCGCGGGCCTGCTGGATGCCGCCCTCGCCGGACCAGGCGCTCGCCTGGTAGTCAGCTTTGATGAACTGCTCGACGCCGAGAATGCCGACTGCCAACGGATCCTGTGCCTTCGCCCAGGGCTGGGCTGTGGCCGGGCGCTTGGGCAGTGCGGCGCGGAGCTGGGCCCGGGTCCTGACACGGGCGCGCCGTCCAGCGGGCGGCCGGCGGCCCGGGCCGGTGCCTCAGCCGCCGCTGGCGACATCCGGGGCGGCCGGGGCGGCCGGGTGGGTGGTGATGTGGGCGACCAGGTCGCGGACCGCGCCCGCGGGTGGCCGGCTGGGGCCCTGCCAGACCGCGCGCAGGTCGCGGTGCAGGTCCAGGCCGGTCAACGGGACGCGGCACAGGCGGTGGGCGGCGATGTCGTCGGCGACGGCCAGTTCGCTGAGCGCCGCCGGTCCGGCACCGGCCAGGACCGCGGCCCGGACGGCCGTGGTGGTCGACAGCGCCAGCACCGGCGGCGCCTGGGGGTGGTCCGGGCCGAGGGCGGCGCGCAGCGCGGCGGTGAGCGCGTCCCGGGTTCCCGATCCGGGCTCACGGGTGACCAGGGCCGTACCGGCCAGCTCCTCGGCGGTGACCGGCCCGCGCCGCCGGGCCCAGGGGTGGTCGTGGCGGACCACCAGGGTCAGCGTGTCCCGGTCCACGACCAGGCTGCGCAGGTCGCGCGGGGTGAGCGGGCCCTCGATGAACCCCACGTCGGCCTGCCCGGCCCGCACCTGCTCGATCACCGCGTCGCTGTTGGCCGCGACCAGCACCACCTCCGCCGCCGGCTGCGCCCGGTTGCGGGCGGCGGCCTGGAAGGACACCAGCCAGCCGGGCAGCAGCTGCTCGGCGATGGTCAGGCTGGCGCTGACCCGCAGCCGCGTACGCTGGTCCTGGCGCAGCGCGGCCAGGCCCGCGTCGAGTTCCCCGGCCACGTCGAGCAGCCGCGAGGCCCACTCCACCACGACCACGCCCGCCGGGGTCAGCGACGACCCGTGCGTGGAGCGGGTGACCAGCCGCACCCCGGTCTGGGCCTCCATCGAGGAGATCCGCGCCGACACGGCCTGCTGGGTGACGCCGACCTCTTGGGCGGCGGCGTTCAGGCTGCCCTTCCGGGCGACCGCCAGCAGTACTTCCAACGCGCCCAGTTCGGGCATCCGCGCGCTCAGGACCATCCGGCCAGCCTACCTGGCCACAAGGCTGCTTTGTATCGCTGCAAGGAGCGGGTCGCTACCGGCGGCCCCGGCGCCGCGGGATCGTGGTGATCATGACGAACCAGCTGCAGGCGCCTCCCCGCACCGCGACCACCGGGCGCCCCGGCGCGCCCGCTCCGACGCACGCCCTGGCCCGGTGGGGTCTGCTGCGCGACCTGGAGCGCCCGGGCCAGGTACTGGCGAACATCACCCCCAACTGGTATGCCTCGGTCATGGGGACCGGCATCGTGGCCGTCGCGGCGGCGTCGCTGCCCGAGCAGTTCCCCGGCCTGCGGGTGGCGGCCACGGTCGTCTGGGCGCTGGCGGCGGTGCTGCTGGTCGCGCTGAGCGCGGTCACCGCCCTGCACTGGCTGCGGCACCGGGAGACCGCCCGCGGCCACGGCCGCGACGCGGTGATGGCCCACTTCTACGGGGCGCCCCCGATGGCGATGCTGACCGTGGGCGCGGGCACGCTGCTGCTCGGCCGGGACGTCATCGGCCTGGGCGCGGCCGTCCACATCGACTGGGTGCTGTGGTTCGCCGGGACGCTGGCCGGCCTCGTCTGCGCGGTGGCCGTGCCCTACCGGATGTTCACCCGCGGCGGCCTGCGCCCGGACAGCGCCTTCGGCGGCTGGCTGATGCCGGTCGTGCCGCCCATGGTCTCCGCCTCCACCGGCGCGCTGCTGATCCCGTACGCCCCCGCCGGGCAGGCCCGGCTGAGCATGCTGCTGTGCTGCTACGCCATGTTCGGCCTCAGCCTGCTGGCCTCGCTCGTCATCATCACCCTGATCTGGTCCCGGCTGGCCCTGCACAGCACCGGCCCGGCGCGGATGGTGCCCACGCTCTGGATCGTCCTGGGCCCGCTCGGCCAGTCCGTCACCGCCGCCAACCTGCTGGGCGGCGTCGCCCACCTGGCCCTGCCCGCCCCCTACGCCGGGGCCATGCAGGCCTTCGGCCTCCTGTACGGCGTCCCGGTCTGGGGTTTCGCGCTCCTGTGGGCCGCCCTGGCCGGTGCGATCACCCTGCGCACCGCCCGCTCCGGTCTCCCGTTCTCGCTGACCTGGTGGTCCTTCACCTTCCCGGTCGGCACCGTGGTGACCGGCACCTCCGGCCTGGCCCTGCACAGCGGCGCGGAGATGTTCCGGCTCGCCGCCGCCGTCCTGTACGCCTGCCTGGTCCTGGCCTGGCTCCTGGTCGCCGTCCGCACCGCCCACGGCAGCCTGCGCGGACGGCTCTTCCTGCCCGCGGCCCGGCCCGCGCAACCCGCCACCGCGCCCTGAACGGCCGGGACGGGGAACGGGCGGCCGGTCGCCCTGGTCCCGGCCCTCGGGTCACCGAGCATTGACCGCCCAGGTCAGGGGCCCTTCGGTGGTCCGACTAGTCGATTGTGTACGCGTCGTAGCGGACGGTGTCGGCCGTCCGGGCGGCCGAGGCCACGGCGAGGGTGCGGTTGAGCCACAGGTAGCGCTCGTCGCCGGTCTCGAAGCGGCAGAACAGCCGGAAGTAGTACTCGGCCGGGTCGACCGGCTCTCCGGCGGCCAGTCTGCGGAGCACCTCGGGCGGGCCGTGGCGGACGCCGCTGGTGGTGAGGTAGAGGTGTGCGCCGTCGTGCGTGCGCAGCGTGGAGCGGGTGTCGATGCTGGCCGTGCCGTCGGTGTGCAGGAGTTGCCAGTCCGCGCCGCCGGGCAGGATCGTCCCGGCCATCCGTGGTCCCTCGAAGGTTCCGCCGACGATGTTGACCACCCGGCGGTGGCCGAGGTGGGTGTCGCCGAGGTCGAGGGCCGGGTCCAGTCTCACCTCGAAGGCGGCCAGGCGCCCCAGTTTCATCGGACGCCCCGGTTTCGGCGGACGCCCCGGTTTCGGCGGACGCTCCACGAGGCGCGTTCGTTCAGCAGGGCCGGGTCGAAGCCGGCGGTGCGCTTGTACGAGGCGGCGATCTCGGCACGCTCGGTGAGCGGGACGATCGCCTCGATGTCGTCGAAGCCGCCGGGGGCCCGCTCGTGGGCGAGTCTCATGACGATCTCGGGTCCTTGGCGCCGGTTGGCGAGTTGGAGTGCGGTGGTGGCGGGTCGGCGCAGTTCCTCGTAGGCGGTGGTGGAGCCGGTGGTGGCCAGCGAGTGGGCCAGCACCCGGGCGTCGATGATCGCCTGGGATGCTCCGTTGGAGCCGACGGGGTACATGGCGTGCGCGGCGTCGCCCAGCAGGACGACGCCGTCCCCGCTCCAGTGGGGCAGGGGTTCGCGGTCGACCATCGGGTACTCGAAGGCCGCCTCGGCGCGCGCGATGGTGTCCGGTACGTCCAGCCAGTCGAACCGCCAGTCGGTGAAGTGGGCCACGACCGCGGCCAGGTCGGCGGGGCGGTTCCAGTTGCCGCGCTCGGGTGGTTCGCCGTCCAGGGGGCGTTCGGCGATCCAGTTGATCAGGCGGCCGTCCCCGATCGGGTAGGCGACGAACTTCTGGCTGCCGTCTCCGGCCATGACCATGGATCGGCCGGTCAGGAAGGGCTCGGCGCGGGTCGTGCCCCGCCACAGCACCAGCCCGTTCCACGGCGGTGCCCCCTCGTCGGGGAAGAGCGCGGCCCTGACGGCCGAGTGGATCCCGTCGGCGCCGACGAGCAGGTCGCCGTCGTGGCGCAGGCCGGTGATCCGGCTTGCGGTCCGGACGGCGTGCGCGCCGAGGCGCTCGCGGACAGCGTCCAGCAGCAGCAGTTGCAGCCTGCCCCGGTGCACCGAGTACTGCGGCCACCGGTACCCGGCGGCGAGCCCGCGCGGTTCGGACCAGATCGCCTGGCCGTGGCGGTTGAAGTAGGCGAGTTCGGCGGTGGGGACGCTGATCGCGGCCAGCCGGTCGGCGAGGCCGAGCTCGGTCAGCTCCCGCACCGCGTGCGGGAGGAGGTTGATCCCGACGCCGAGCGGGCGGATCTCCTGGGTCGCCTCGTGGATGACGACGTCCTCGAATCCGGCCGCGTGCAGGCTGAGCGCGGTGGCCAGCCCGCCGATACCGCCTCCTGCGATGGTGATCCGCACAGCACCCTCCCGACAATGATTGTTACGGCCGTAACAATCTCCCATCGGGGCCCCATGCGCAAGACTCTGTCCGTGGACCGACCCGATCTCAGATACGCCGCCTACGCCCGCGAGCGACTCGCCGACATGCCGTCACCGGCGGACCCGGAGGCCTTCGCCCTCGCCTACCACCTGCTGCACCTGTCCTACCTGGTCGTCGCCGACCTGGAGAGCCACATCCACCGCCCGCGCGGCTGGACGCTCCCCGGATTCCGGCTGATGTTCAAACTCTGGCTGCTCGGCCCCACCCAGCCCGCCCGGCTCGCCGAGATCTCCGCGATGTCCCGCGCCGCGGTCACCAACGCCATCAACACCCTCGAACGGGACGGCCTGGTCGAACGCCGACCGCTCCCCACCGACCGGCGAGCGGTCGCCGCCGCGCTCACCCCCGCCGGCGAGGACGCCGTCCGGGAGGCCTTCGCGGAGCAGTCCCGCCGCGAACAGCAGTGGTTCGCCACCCTCGACACCGAGGAGCGAGCCACCCTGACCAGCCTGCTCACCCGAGTCCTGGCCGCCCGCCCCGAGGACACCGACCAGCAGGGGCAGCCCTAGCGGCGGCCGGCCGAGCAGCGCCGGGAGCCGGCGCCGATGGCCGGTCCCGGAACTGGATCAATGCCGCACACGTCTTCCACACCATGAGTTTTGACGAGCAGCAGGCGTACGCGGGCCCCACCGGCACCACCTCGCCGTCGGCCGGGACAGTGGATCCGCCGATGGTCAACGACTACGACGGCTTTGCCGAGGCGTACACGTCCGAGAATGAGGTCAACCTCCTCAACGCCCACTACGAGCGGCCCGCGATGCTGGCCCTCGCCGGGGACGTGGCCGGTCGGCGGATCCTGGACGCCGGCTGCGGCTCCGGGCCGCTGTCCGCGGCGCTGCGCGACCGCGGCGCCGTCGTGAGCGGCTTCGACGCGAGTTCCGGGATGCTGGAGCTGGCCCGACGGAGGCTCGGCGAGGGCGCGGACCTGCGGGTGGCCGACCTGGGCGCCCCGCTTCCCTACCCGGACGACACGTTCGACGACGTCGTCGCGAGCCTGGTGCTGCACTACCTGGAGGACTGGGGGCCGGCCCTGACCGAGCTGCGCCGGGCACTCAAGCCCGGCGGCCGGCTGATCGTGTCCGTGGAGCATCCCTTCGCGATCCACCTCATGCACCGCCAGGCCGGTCGCGAGGCCGAGTACGGCTACTTCGACACCACCCACTGGGTCGAGGAGTGGACCATGGGCGGCCAGAGCGCCCTGATGGGTCGCTGGCACAGGCCGCTGCACGCGATGACCGGGGCCTTCACGGCCGCGGGCTTCCGGATGGAGGTCATCAGCGAGCCGGAGTTCGATCCGGCCGCCCGTGAGCTGTTCCCCGACCAGGCTCTGACCGGGTCGCGCTTCCTGTGCTTCCTGTTCTTCGTCCTGCGGGCCGACTGAGGACCGTCCCGCGGTCCGGCGGCGGGCCCTGGCGGCGGTCACGCTCCAGCGGCCGGGGCGGGGGGCACCCAGCCGCTGGTGAGGGCCTGGTAGAGGGGCGGGAAGAAGGCGTCCGCCATCTTCTGGTAGCCGGAGTCGGAGGGGTGCAGACGGTCGGTGAAGTCCGCCGGTCCGAACACCGCGCCGGCCGCGAACAGGAAGTGCTTCCCGGCCGCCTGCTCGGCCAGTGCCAGCCGTCCGGCCCGGTCGTTGTACTGCCGGACCCTGTCCTGCAGGCCGCCGGTCGTGGTGACCAGGCCCTCCATGACGACGGTGGTGTCCGGGGCGTCGGTGAGGATCCGGTCGACCAGCGCGGTCAGCCGGTCGGCGGCGTGGTCCGGGTCCGGGTCCGCCCGCCAGTCCAGGTCGTTGGTGCCGATGTACAGCAGCACCACATCCGGCTTTTCGGAGGCCAACCAGCCGTCCACCCCGTGCCGGACGTCATCGATCATGTAGTAGCCGTGCCCCTCGTGCTCGGGGTTGGTCATGGTCCCGCTGCTCTGATCCCCCACGAACCGGACGGCGCAGTGGGCCTGGTCGGTCATCAGGTCGCGCAGATCCGCCCGGTACCCGTTCCCGCTGACACTCCCCTGGCCCACGGTGATCGAGTCGCCGAGCGGCATCACCCGCACGGCGCAGGGCGGCGGCTGGGCCGCGACCGGACCCGCGAGGCCCTGGGTGGCACCGGCGGCGGTGAGGACCGCCGCGAGGCCGGTGAGGAGCAGTCGCACCATTCGGTCCCCCTTGTCCGGGCATCCCGTGTCCAGGCACCCCGGTCCAGGCACCCCGGCCGGGGAGGCGGGCCGCCGCGATCGGAAGGGGCGTCCCAGGTCAGCGCGGACGTCCGGCCCGGCCGGCCCGCCGCCGGGCCTGCCCGCCCTGCACGCGACCCGCGCGGACCGGCCCCGGCACGACCGTGATCGATTACGCGGACAGCATGCCGCCCGCGGCCCGACAATCAGCTGATTGCGCCGAACACGGTGTGTCGCGGACCCTCCGCAGGCGCCCGGCGGCCCGCTCGTGGCGGCCCGCCTGTGGCGGCCCGCCGAAGAGATCAGCAGGCGGCGTCGATCCGGGCCCGCAGGCCCTGGGCGAAGGTGTGCGCGGCCGCCAGGTCGCCCGCGTCGGGCCGTGCCTTGTTGATGCCGCCGACGAGCCTGAAGGGCAGCCAGGTGTCGAACCCGCGGCACGAGAAGGTCCCGACCACCTCGAAGCCCTTCTGCTCAAGACCACGCGCCAGGGGCCGGGTGAACGGCCGAAACCCCGGCTCGGGCAGCCCGCTGGTGGCGAACACGAACGCCCTGCGCCGCTCCACCCGCTCCACCCGCTCCACCCGCTCCACCGACCGCACGAACTCCCGCAGCCGCGGGTGGAACCTCCCCGAGAAGATCCCGGAGCCGAACCCCACCAGGTCGCAGGCGGAGAGCTCGGCCGGATCGACCTGCCCCGGCTCCACGACCCGGGCCGACAGGATCTGCCCCATGGCCTCGGCAACCCTCCTCGTGTTGCCGTGCGACACAGAGGCGCACACGATGACCGCCTTCATGACCGTTCCCCTTCCCCGTCGGGACTCCCGTGCGGTGCTGGTCACGTCCGGCCTCGGCATCGCGGACGGTCGCACCGACAGGTGGACAGGACACGACCGGGGAATGTGACATCACCGCCGACGACGAGGCCGGTGGGGAGCTGGTGATCGTGTGCCGCCGGGGCGGAGCCCGGCGGCACACGATTGGAACAGGGCGGGCGGGACGGGTGCGGGACGGGATCGTCTCCCGGGTCGCCGCCAGCCCGCGGATCGGGGAGGGCGGCGGCTAGCCTGCGGTCAGCTCCGCCACCAGTCGTCCAACGGGGTGACCGGGACCGTCCGCTTGTGCCGGGTGGCCAGGTAGATCGACTCCAGCCGGTCGGCCACCTCCGGCGCGACGTCGAGGCCTTCCAGGTAGTCGTCGATCTGGGTGTACGTCAAACCGAGCGCCACCTCGTCGGGCAGCGCGGGCCGGTCGTCCTCCAGGTCGGCGGTCGGGACCTTCTGCCAGGTGCTCGCGGGCGCGCCCAGCTCCGCGAGCAGGGCGGCCCCCTGGCGCTTGGTCAGCCCGGTCAGCGGGGTGACGTCGGCGCCGCCGTCGCCGAACTTGGTGAAGAACCCGGTCACCGCCTCGGCGGCATGGTCGGTGCCGACGACCAGCAGGTTCAGCTGCCCGGCGATCGCGTACCAGATCACCATCCGCTCGCGGGCCTTAAGGTTGCCGCGGACGAAGTCCCGCAGCTGGGACGAGTCGCCGAGCGACTCCCCCAGCCCGCGCGCGGTCTCGGCGGCGACCGCGTCCGCACCCGGCTTGACGTTCACCACGGTCGTCCGGTCGGGCTTGATGAACTCCAGCGAGATCTGCGCGTCCTGCTCGTCCGCCTGGACGCCGTAGGGCAGCCGCACCGCGACGAACGTGGCCTCGTGCCCCTCGGCCCGCAGCTCCTCGGCCGCCAGCTGGCACAACCGGCCCGCCAGCGTGCTGTCCTGGCCACCGCTGATCCCGAGCACGAAGCCCTTGGCCGGGGTCGCCCGCAGGTAGTGCTTGAGGAAGTCGACCCGCTTCCGGATCTCGACCGCAGCCGCGATCACCGGTTCAACGCCGAGGTCAGCGATGATTCGCTTCCGTAGGTTCACCATCCGCGTACTGTACTGGCCGGGAACGAGGCGCGGGAATCGGGGCCCGGCGGGGCCGCACCGCCCGCCGACGTTCCGGACCGCCCCCGGCGCCCGGCTCCGGCGGCCTCGGCGCGGGCGGGCCCGAGCCGTTGCCGTCAGTTGCCGGTCAGGATCGAGCCGCCGTCGACGGTGAGCACGGTTCCGGTGACGAACTGGTTCTCCATCAGGTAGACGTTCGCCGCGGCTATCTGCCGCGGCTCACCGATCGCACCGGTGAGGGCGCGCCGCGCGAGGTTGTCGAACACCGCCGCGCGCTGGGGTTCGGGGATGGCGTCCCACAGCGGGGTGCGGACGGCGCCGGAACGAACGGCGTTGACGCGGACGGGAGCGAGATCGACGGCCAGGCCACGGGTGAGGCCCTCGATGGCCGCGGATCCGGCGGAGGCGAGGGCGGCGCCGGGGACCGGGCGGACGCCGACCGTCCCCGAGGTGAAGGTGATCGAGCCGCCGGGGTGGATGCGCGGGGCCGCGTGCTCGGCGACGGCGACCGCCCCCCAGAACCGCACGTCGAAGACACGGCGGACCTGGTCGAGCGGGAGTCCCTTGAGCGCGCGGGGATCGGTCTGGTCACCGGCGGTGAACACCACGTGGTCGAGTTCGCCGACGCGGGCGAACAGGTCGGCGACGGCCGCCTCGTCGCGCACGTCGAGTACGGCGCCGTCGCACGAGTCCGGCAGTTCGGCGAGCGCGGCGTCAACGCGCTCCTTGCTGCTTGAGGCGATGGTGACGACGGCGCCGGCCCCTGCGGCCGCGTGGGCCGTGGCCAGTCCCATGCCGGAACTGCCGCCGATGACGACGATGCGCTGACCGGTGAGTGCCATGGCGTTCCTCCTGGATTCATGATGACTCATTGAGACATCACCGTAGCACGTGATGTCTCAATGGGCCATCACTGCTAGAATCCCGGATATGCCGCGTTGGGAGCAGGGAACGGAGGATCGGCTGCGGGAGGCCGCGCTGGCGCTGTTCCTGGAGCACGGGTACGAGAACGTCACCGTCACCCAGATCACCGAGCGCGCCGGGGTGACGCGTCGCACGTTCTCCCGCTACTTCGCGGACAAGCGCGACGTGCTCTTCGCCGGCTCGGACCAGCTTCCGTCCGCGCTCGCCGACGCCGTGTTGAACGCCGACGCCGCGCTCACGCCGTTCGAGGCCCTGCTCAGCGCCCTGGAGCGGGTCGGCGACGTGGTGGCGGCCCGGGTTGCCCCGCACGCCGCGCAGCGGCAGGCGATCGTCGACAGCAGCACCGAACTGAAGGAGCGCGGCCGCACCAAGTTCGCGGCCGTCTCCGATGCCCTGGACGCGGCTCTTCAGCAGCGCGGGGCCGCCCCGCCGACAGCGGGCCTGCTGGCGAGCGTCGGCGTCGCCGTCTTCCGGACCGCGTTCGGGCGCTGGGTCGACGAGCCGGACGCCGCCGCCTGCTCGGCCCGGGTGCGCGAAGCCGCCGACGAGCTCGCCCACGCACTCGACCGCCGCTGACCGAACCGCCTCGGACCCGAATCGCCGCCGGCCCATACGGTCACCCTGACCGTCGTCAACGCCGAGAACAAGATCGACCCCGCAGGTCTCCAGCACAACCTGGACCGCCTGGGCGTCCGCGCCCACGTCTACGCCGGCGACACCGGTTGCGGCAACGGCATCAGCTTCATCAACAACGGCCCGGCGCTCAGGGGCCTGCCCGACGCCCCCGTCGCCGACTACAAGAACACCGGGCTGACGCCGAGACCTACACCAACCCCTTCGCCGCCCAGGAGCGGCAGCGCTGAACCACCGCGTCACATCCGGCCCGCCGTACCGGTGGTGTCAGATCTGGCGGTCGTCGCCGTGGTCGCGGCTGTCGCAGTGGTCAGCGGCGGCCTGCCGCGGGCGCGAAGTCCACCGCCGCCGTGTCCACCGCGCCGGCGGTGCGGCCCGGGGCGGTGTGGTACGTCCAGTACAGGTTCGTGTGCGCGATGACCCGCCCCGGTCCGGGCGCGCCGTACGCGGTCAGATCCTCGGTCGTGTGCGCGTCCGCGACCAGGGTCGCGTCGTATCCGCGGACGAAGGCGCCGTGCAGGGTGGCCCGGACGCACTGGTCGGTCTGGGCGCCGGTGATGAAGAGGCGGCCGATGCCAAGCCGGGCCAGCACCGCTTCGAGGTCGGTCTCCTCGAAGGAGTCGGGGTAGCGCTTGTGCACCAGCGGCTCCGCCCCCTCGCGGACCAACTCCGGCACGTACTGCCACTGGTCGCTGTCTATCGGCAGGTCCTCGCTCGAATGCTGGACCCAGATGACGGGCACGTCCTCCGCCCGGGCCTTGGCGGCCAGGGCGCCGATGTTCGCCACGACGGCCTCGCGGTTGTACGCGCCGCCCACGACTCCGTTCTGGACGTCGATGACCAGCAGCGCGGTGTTCGGTCGTGCGGACAAGGTCGTCATGCCTGCTCCCGGCTTGAGTGGCTCACTGCTTCCGCCCACCGTACGACGGCCCACTGACAAGGCCCACGGACAAGGCGCCGGGCCGAGGGGCTTCCGGGCCGCGGATCAGGGTGCGGTACGCATGGCGCGTACGTGACCCGGCACCGCGGATCGATCACCGTGAATTAATTGGGGAGGCGCGATGTCCAAACGCGCACGCCGCGAATCGTCGGGCAAGCATGGAGATCTTTCGGAGTCCGCCGGTCCGGGGATGCGTGAACGTGCCACCGGCTCCGTCCCGGGGACCAGCGGCCACCACCGGCCGCACGAGGAAGAGGGAGAGACCAGCATGGCGATTCAGCGGATGGACAACGTCGGCATCGTCGTCGAGGACATGGACGCCGCCATCGCGTTCTTCGTGGAACTCGGTATGGAGCTGGAGGGCAGGGCGGAGGTCGAGGGTCTCTTCGCCGACCAGTGCACCGGACTCGACGGCGTCCGCTGCGACATCGCGATGGTCCGGACCCCGGACGGCCACAGCCGGCTCGAACTGGCGAAGTACCGCAGCCCCGCGGTGATCAGCGCCGGGCCGCGCAATCCGCCGCACAACATCCTGGGCACGCACCGCGTCATGTTCGCCGTCGACGACATCAAGGACACCGTTGCCCGCCTGCGCCCCCACGGCGCCGAACTCGTCGGCGAGATCGCCCGGTTCGAGGACAGCTACCTGCTCTGCTACGTCCGCGGCCCGGAGGGCATCATCGTCGGGCTGGCCGAGCAACTGCGCTGAGCGGGCCGCTCGCGTCAGCGTGCGGGCGGCCCGACCGGGTGGGGCGCGTGGGCGGGGCGGTGGCTACCAGCGCAGCGCCAGGGCGGCGGTGGACTGCCAGTAGGTGGTGCGGACCGTGTCGTCGACCCGGACCCCCGCCTCGGGGAGAACGGCGTAGGCGGTGGGGCCGACCGATCCGCGCTGGTCGCGGTTGGCGAAGTCGATGCTGAGGGTGTGGGCGGTGTAGGGGTACTGGCCGCCGCCGCTGGTGGTGTGCACGAGGGCGTAGGCCGCCTCGCCGGGCGAGAGGGTGACCACTGCCTGGGGAATGCTCGCCGCGATGAAGCCGGCCGGGGCCTGGGGGTCACCGAAGCCCAGGTACGGGTATCCGTAGGCGAGGCAGGTGCCCTTGCCGGTGTTGGTGGCGGTGAGCAGCAGCCGCTGTCCGGGCTCGGTGCGAGCGGTCACCTTGACGCCGGCTCCGGTGCAGCTCGCCAGGGTGGTGGCGGGCCTGGCCGCCTGCCGGACGACCGCCGCGCCGGAGGGCGCGGCAAGGGCGAGCGAGGTTCCCAGGGAGGCCAGGAGGGTGGCGGCCGCGGCGGCGGCGCGGACGGCGGTGCGGTGCGGAAAGCGCATGGTGGCTCCAGGACAGGTGCGGTGACGGGTGGGTGCGCGGCCGGCCCTCGGGGGCTTCGGGCCGCGCTGCCACCACCCTGCAACGGTTCCTGTCCCAGGAGCGTCTCCTGCTTCGGGTACGGGACGCTGGAACGATCCCAGGCACTGTGACCTGCGGGGAAGCCTGAGCCTGGAACGCGGGGGCGGAATGCGGGGGACAGTCGATGACGTCTGAGACGGAGGAGTTCGCGGCTCTGCTGCGGGCAGCGAAGGAGCGTTCGGGCAAGAGCTACGGCCAGCTCGCCGGTCGGCTGCACGTCAGTACCTCCACCCTGCACCGGTACTGCCACGGCTCGGCGGTGCCCGCCGAGTACGGCCCGGTGGAGCGCTTCGCCAGGCTGTGCGGAGCGACGCCGGAGGAGTTGCTGGACCTGCACCGCAGCTGGCTCCTGGCGGACGCCTCGCGCCGCCGTGAGGCCCGGGGGACCACCGGGACGGCGGCGGCCGGGCCCGGCGGCTCCCCCGCCGGCACCGCGCCGGGCCCGTCCGACCCGACGCCCGAACCCGGGGGTGGCCTGCGACCGGAGGCGCTGGTCCCGGCCTCCGGCGCCGCTCCGGTTGCCGGCGGTTCCCGCCGTCGGGCACCGCGTCCCTGGCTGGTCGGCGCCGGGGCTCTGGGAGCCCTGGTGGCCGTGTGCGTCCCGCTGCTGATGCCGGGTCGGCCACAGCCCTCGGCCGCGGCCGCGGCGTCCGATTCGAGGTCCGCCGCCAGGAGGCCTGCCGGGCCTCCCCGGCACACACCGGCCGGCCCTGGGGCGAGTGGCACGCCGACGGCCTCCGCGACGGCGTCCGCGTCCGCAGCGGCGTCCCGGGCCGCGTCCGGAGCCTCGGACGGGGCCTCGGATGGGGCCTCGTCCGGCGCGGCGGCCTCCGTCGGCCCGGCGGGGAGCCCCGCCGCCACCGCGCCGCTGCAGATCAGCGTCCTGGACGACAACTGGGACGACCCCTGCGGGCGCTGGTACCTCGCCCCGCGGTCGCCTGCCGCGGTGCCGCCGCCCCCAACCCCCGATCAGAGCCAGAACTGGGCCGCCTCACTGGGCGCGCTGCCCGCCGGACACCTGCGACTGGAGATCACCGTCCAGGGAACCGGCAGTCAGCCCGTCATCCTGCACCACCTCTACGTGCAGGCCCAGCACGTGGGCCCCGCCCCGCACTGGTCCGCCTACAACCTGGGCATCGGCTGCGGAGGGGGCGTCGTCCCGGCCGCCTTCACCATCGACCTCGACTCGGCGCAACCACGCGCGATCCCGACCACCGGCGCCCAGGGCGACACCACCGTCCCGGCACCCGCCTTCCCCTACCTGGTCTCCCCCGGCCAACCCGAGGTCCTGGACATCGACGCGACCACCGCCGACCAGGACGTCGACTGGAGCCTGGAACTGGTCTGGACCAGCGGCACCCGCCAGGGCACCGCCGTCATCGACGACAACGGCAGCCCGTTCCGCACCGTCGGCCGGGCCGGAGACCCCCGCTACGTCTACCCGCTCGGCAGCGGCGGCGGCTGGATCACCGACCCGGACCCCAACGACCCCTGACCGCGGCCCACCCCTGACGCCCGCCCGCTTCGACGGCCGGACCACACCCGCCGCCGGGACCCGCGACGGCGCCGTCAAGCTCCCCGGAAGGAATCTGACGCTGCGTCAGGATAGGATCGGGATCACATGTGAGGGAACCGCGGCCCATGCCGCCGGCGTCGCCTGTCCATACGTAGTTCGTGCCGACCTGAGGAGTGGTCATGCAGGTATTCACGAGGAAATCCGTTGGCCTGAGCACGGTGGTGGCCGCGCTGGTGGTCGCGGGAAGCGCGGGCGCAGCCGTCGCGGCGGCGCCGAGCGCCAGCGCGCCGCAGCGCTGCCAGACCACCGCGGTCTCGGTCTCGCTGCGCGCGCTGGGAGACCAGGAGGGAGTGGGCAACCGCGGCGAGGACCTGGTGCTCACCAACACCTCGCACCGCGTCTGCGACGTCTACGGCTACCCGGGCCTCGCGCTGCGGAACGCCAAGCACCAGATCCTGCCGATCAAGGTCGTCTGGGGCTCCACCTACTTCGCCGCAGACCCGCGTCCGCACACCATCACCCTCAAGCCCGGGCAGTCCGCCTACGCCGACCTCGCCTGGCACATGCCCTACGGCACCAAGTCGGTGACCCCGTCCTACCTTGAGGTCACCCCGCCGAACGACACCACCCACGCCACCATCCGATTCGCCCCGGGCGCAATCGACGACGACACCCTCCTGGTCACGGCCTTCTCGACGCATCCGCTCGGCTGACCGCGCACCGGCTTCGCCGACCGCGGATCCCGCGGGACGAGGCCGCCTTCGGGCAGGTGCTCGAACGGCACGCCGGGGAGGTCGCCGCGGGCGGTCGCCTGCGACGCGGCGTGCCGCCCGGGTGCCACGCGGGCGGGGGCTTCAGCCAGACCGGCGACGCCGTCATCACCGGGGCGCGCCCCGCTCCGGCCGACAACGCGTTCGTCGTGACGGCTGTGAACGACTCCGCGAAGACGAGCAGGGTCACCGTCCACGCGGCCTGCCCGCCGACCTCCTGAGGTCCTCGTCGTCCAGTCGCCCGCCTTCCACCATCACCGGCGCTGCGCGCGCGGACCTCGTCCGGTGGACCTAGCGTGGCGGTATATGCGGCTATCCGCCGGTCCGTCATGAAAGGTGTCAATTATGGTCCGCAGGTGGGCAACGGTGGCAGCGGTCTGCTGCGCGACGGGGGTGCTGGTGGGCGCGGCGCCCGGGGCCCGACAGGCGCGGGAGGGGGACCTGCGCGTGGAACGGCTGGACCCCGCCCCCGCTCCGGCCGGGGGGCTGACCGAGGTTCACGCGTTCGTGTACAACGACGGGCAGGAGCAGGTCGCCGGTGCCTTCACGGTGACGGTCACCCTGCCCGCGGGGACGTGGCCGCAGGGGCCGTACTTCCCGGGGAACTGCCACACCCCGGCGGGGGCGGCCACGGTGGTGCGGTGCTCGTTCCCCGCGGGCCTGCGGGCCGGGCAGTCGGCGACGGCCCTGGTTCCGGTACGGCTCGGCCCCGATGTCCGGGGGGTCCTGGTGGGTACGGTGCGTGTCGAGAGCGTCGGTGACCCGAACCCGTCGAACGATGTGAAGCCGTTCGACATCGTCGTCAGCGGCTGATCCGATCGCGCGGGCGCCGCCCGCCGGGCCCGGGGTCCGGCCGGTGGGCGGCGCTCGCACGGTTCAGGGGCCGGGGCCCAGCACTCAGCGCTCAGCGCTCAGCGGTAGACGCGGACGTAGTCAGCGGCGAAGCTCACCGACTTGGCGTTGGGGCCCGGGTGGAAGGTGCCCGAGCAGATCGACAGGTTGAGGATCAGGTAGGCCGACCAGTCCTGTCCCACGCCCACGTGGGCCTCGAAGACATCGACCCCGTTGATGTACCAGCCGACCGAGCCGGCGCCGTAGTGGGTGCCGATGACGACCCATTCGCCGGGCTTCGCGGCTCCCTTGCTGTCCCAGTAGCGCTGCGCGGGCTTGACGTGGTTGGTCAGTTCGAGCAGGTTCGGGTTGTCCGGGTGGTACTCGAAGGAGTCCACTTCGTGGCCGCCGTCGCGCCAGGTCCACAGGGCCGGCCAGGCGCCGAGCTCGGACGGCAGCTTCACCCGGGTCTCGATGTAGTCGCCGGTCTTGACCATGAAGTGCTCACGGGTGTTCTCCGTGGTCAGCAGACCGGTGTCCCAGGCGTGCCGATCGCCCGAGAGCCTGAACGCGCCGGGTGTGGCGGTGAACGTGGCCGCGCCGTTGGCGACCGCGACCTTCGCCGGGTCGATCCTGTCGGGTTTGTCGTCGTCCGGGTTGTAGCTGCCGTAGCGGTACGAGCTGCTGGTGGACCGGTTCCAGCGGTCCGCGGAGAGCGGGCCGTTGAACTCCTCGGACCAGATCAGCGAGGTTCCCCCGGGGAAGGGCGGGGAGACCGCGGCGGCGGTGACGGTCAGGGTCTTCTCGGGGAGGTTGTGCCACCGTCCGGCCTGGTCCTGGTAGAAGCCGAAGATCCGGTACGTTCCGGCCGGGAAGGTCCGGCTCCCGGTCGTCAGCGCCAGGTCCCTCGGACAGACCGACCGGTTCGACAGGCCCCCCGCCCCGCGCGGCGGGGGCGCTTCACGGTAGCCGCGCGATGCGGGCGGCGCCGGCGCCCCCGCGGGATCACCCGTCGGCCATCAGCGGCCTCAGGCGGCGGTCACCGCGAAGTCCGGCGTCACGCCAGGTCCTTCCCACCGGTGCCGGTCAGCTGAGATAGTCCGCGCGCCCCTCGTCGTCGAGCTCGAAGGGCCCGTCGGGAATGACGCAGAACTCATTGCCCTCGGGGTCCGCCATCACGAGGAAACCACCATCGGCGTACTGGTCCAGCCTGCGTCCGCCAAGCATCTCGACCCGTCGCTGTTCGGCGGCGGGGTCGGGCGAGGTGATGTCGAAGTGCATGCGGTTCTTGCCCGTCCTGGGCTCGGCGGTCCGCTGGAAGCCCAGGCCCAGCCCCTCCTCCCGCCGCAGCCATACGTAGGGGCCCATCCGGCTGACGACCGGTCTGCCGAGCACCTCGGACCAGAACGCGGCCAGCCGCTCGGGGTCGACGGCATCGATGATGAGGGCATTGATCCGCATGGGTGAGTCCGCCATGCCGTCGATCCTCCCAGGGCGGCCGCTCGGCGCCTCCAGGGGGTGGCCCCCGTTCACGGCCGCGAGCCGCCGCGGGGCCTCAGGCGAGCGCCAGTGCCACGACGCCCGCGATCCTCGCCCGCGAGCAGGCGGCGGACAAGACCGCCCGACACGCCCCGGGCCCGGCGGAACGGTTCGGCCCCGGGAGACGATCTCCAAAGGAGTACGGCGCCGGCACCCGCCCGCAGGACACCCCCGGATCACACCGGCGCGCAGGAGCAGGTGATCGGCGACCTCGAACAGCCCCTATCTGGAAGATATTTGACGGCTAATCACCGGGTGGGTTCCGGTCCACCCCGGCATGGTTCCGGCTGTGGAGTCGAACGCCGCTTTCCGGTCAGTCCTGACTCCACTTGCTAGCCTGGGTGCCTCGTTGTGCGGGTGAGATTCGCGGGCGCGTCGAGGGACCGTTCGAACGTCCGCCGCTCTCCCGCGGACCGCGAGGTGTGGAGTGTCCGGCAACGGACACCGCAGTCCGTCCTGGAGACGAAGAATCGCGGCCCGCGAGGGTCTCACCACCGTTGTCGACAACACAGGAGGAACACGTGGCCCAACTGCTGAGAGTCCAGAACATCACCGTCTCCAGTGACGGGATCGGTGCCGGTGAGGACCAGACCCTGGAGAGGCCGTTCGGTCATGTCGATCCCGGGAGGCTGTTCTCCTGGGCCGGCGCCACGGCGAGCTGGCCCGTCCGCACCGAGCCCGGCGGGAGCCGCGGTCTCGACGACTACTTCACCCGGGACTTCAGCCACAACATCGGCGCCGAGATCATGGGCCGCAACAAGTTCGGGCCCCAGCGCGGACCCTGGCAGGACCACGACTGGCTCGGCTGGTGGGGCGAGACGCCCCCGTTCCACACCCCGGTGTTCGTCCTGACCCACCACGAGCGGCCCTCGTTCTCGCTCTCCGACACCACGTTCCACTTCGTCGACGGCGACCCGGCCACGGTCCTCGCGCGGGCGCGGGAAGCGGCGCAGGGCAAGGACGTCCGACTCGGCGGCGGGGTCACCACCATCCGGCAGTTCCTCGACGCCGACCTGGTCGACACCATGCACGTGGTGGTCTCGCCGGTGAAGCTCGGGTCCGGAGTACGGCTCTGGGAGTCACCCGACGAACTGCTCGACCGGTTCCACCTTGAGGTCGTGCCCAGCCCGAGCGGCGTGACGCACCACCTGTTCTGGCGAAAGTGACGCAAAGGCCCACCCGGGGATGTCAGCACAGCGGCTGATCGCCCATGGGGGTGGTCATTTGTTCGTGTGCTATCGAAATCGCCGCGGCGGGGAACCCTCACCCCGGGCTGGTCCGAGACACGCAGGTCATGGCCTGTCTCACTCGTTCCCGCAGGACGCCTGACGCCACCGCGTGGCACTCGATCCGTTCGGGCGCGTGAGCGGCAGCGAGCCATGGACAGCCCGGGAGTGACGGGCCCCCGGAGACACCGGACCGGGCCACCGCGAAAGGGAGAACCATCATGGTCGTCAACGGAGTCAGGAAAGCCGCTGTGGCGCTGGTCGGCAGCGCGCTCACGGTCGGCATCGCGCTGACCGGCGCGGGCACCGCCTCCGCGTCGAGCGGCGGCGGCTGTGGCGGTACCGCCACCGAGCAGGCCTGTGTGAACGCCGGGAACGGCCAGGTCACGGCGTCGGCGTCGAGCAACTTCGGCAACGGCGACTGCAACGAGGAGGTCATCCTCTGGGACTACACCTCCGGCGGCAAGGCGCTCGACACCACGTTCCCCTGCCACAACGGCCAGTACACCTTCAACTGGGTCCTCACCAACCCGAGTTCGGGCCACGACTACAAGGCCGAGGTGCGCTTCTACTGGCAGGGCGGCTCGGGCTACGACTACCAGCTCAGCCCCGACCTCATCTACTGATCGGCCGGGCCCGGCCCCTCGGAACAGGTCCTGCCGCCGGGGCCGGGCCGCCCGGGCCGGGGGGACTTCGGTCACCGCTTCACCCCAGGGGAAAGGTCACCCCGGTGAGCTCCTCGGAGACGGTCCACAGCCGCCGCTGAGCGGCCTGGTCGTGGGAGTCGCGGCTGGAGGTGACCAGCTTCGGATATCCCCGGATCTCACCCCGGCCGCCGGGACCGTAGTACTGGCCGCCGCGGACCGCCGGATCGGTGGCGGCGCGCAGGGTGGGCAGGGCACCCATCTCGGCCGTCTGGGTGAGCAGCGGCCCGAGCCAGGCGACGGGCAGCCGAAACGCGGCGGGCGCGTTGCGGGCGAGTTCGGTGTCGGACGCGCCGGGATGCGCGGCCGCCGCGACCGTGGTGCCGTGCGGCGCGAGCCGGCGCTGCAGTTCGTATGTGAACATCAGGTTGGCGAGTTTGGCCTGGCCGTAGGCGGCGACGCGGCTGTACGAGCGCTCCCACTGCAGGTCGTCGAAGTGGATGGCGGCCCGGATGCGGTGGCCGACGCTGCTGACCGTCACGACGCGGGAGCCGGGGACGGGCAGGAGCCGGTCCAGCAGCAGGCCGGTGAGGGCGAAGTGGCCGAGGTGGTTGGTGCCGAACTGCAGCTCGAAGCCGTCGGCGGTGGTCTGCCGCGGGGTGTACATCACGCCCGCGTTGTTGATCAGAAGGTCGATGCGCGGGTGGGCCGCGCGCAGGTCGGCCGCCGCGGACCGGATCGAGTCCAGAGAGGTCAGGTCGAGGGCCTGCACGGTGACGTCGCCGGTGATGCGGGCGGCTGCCCGCTTGCCCTTCTCGACGTCGCGGACGGCCAGGACCACCGCCGCCCCGCGCGCGGCGAGCATCCGGGCGGTCTCGAAGCCCAGCCCGGTGTTGGCGCCGGTCACGATCGCCACCCGGCCGTGCTGATCGGGGATGTGCTGCTCGGTCCAGTTGCCGCTCATGGCGCGCTCCTAAAAAACCATCGGTCTGTTATGAACCAACGTAAAAGACCGCCGGTCTTCTGTCAAGGGACCGGCGGTCTTTAAGCTAGGCTGAGGGCGTGACATTCCAGCGGGCGCGAAGCGAGGAGCAGCGGGAGATCCGCCGCCGGGCGATCCTGGACACGGCGGCGGCGATGCTCGACGAGATGCCCGTGGCCGAGGTGAGCCTCAACGAGCTCAGCCGGCGGGTGGGCCTGGCCAAGTCGAACGTCCTGCGGTATTTCGAGTCACGCGAGGCGGTGCTGCTCGAACTGCTGGACGACGCCATGGGAAGCTGGCTCGCCGAGCTGGCGCAGGAGCTGGCCGCGGGCATCGAGCCGCACACGGCACCGGACGTGCGGGCGGGCCGGCTGGCCGAGATCCTCAGCGAGTCGCTGGCGGGCCGGGTGGTGCTGTGCGACCTCTACGGCGCACAGGGCGGCGTCCTTGAGCACAACGTCTCGGTCGAGGTGGTCAAGCGGCACAAGCGTTCCTCCCTCGCGCGGCTCGCGGCCATGACCGAGCTCGTGCGCCGCCACGTGCCCGAGCTCGGCGACGGCGCGCAACTGTTCTGCCTGATGAGCCTCGTCTCGGCGGGCGCCCTGTCGGCGTACGTCCCGCCGCCGCCCAGCCTCCTCGCCGCCTACGCGGACGAGCCCGCCCTCGGCGTGCTCCGCCTGGAGCTGCGCGACGCCCTGCGAATCTCCTTCACCTCGACGCTCCTGGGCGTGCTGCCACGCGCCTGAAGCCTTCCGCTTACTGCGGGAACTGTTGAATCAATGGGAGGCGGCCCGTATCCGGGGAAGCGCCTTTGGCGTGGGAGACATCCGCCACAATCCGCGGTCCAGCCGACCGGCGGGACGTCCTGTCCGCCCGGCGGAGTTCTTGCGTTGATCGGCTCCCGGAAGCGGCGGGCGGCCATGGCGCGCCCCCTTCCACCGGCGCGACGAGACCGAGCAGGCCACCGGGGCGTCCGCCGCACGGCGGCGACCCGCACACGGGCACTCTCAAGCGCACGCCAACGCCGTGACCTGCACCGAGACGGACAGGGCAGCGTCGTCGCGGCCGTCCCCGCCGACAGCCGACCACCGCGCTCCCGGCCGCCGCCGGGCCGCGCCAGCAGACGCCGCGACCCCGGTCAGCCGACGGAATGCGGATCACGACCAGCCTTCACCTGGCGGCACCGAGCGGCCCGACATCTCGAAAAATTGCTGTTTCTTCGTCAACTATCCTTCGCTGTCCAGGAATTGGTGATCCGTGTGAAGATTCCCGGGCCGACGGGGAGGGTACGGATGGCGCGGTGTGGAACCCCGCGCCACCCACCGCACTTCTTCACGACCGAGGAGCACTTCGTGCGCCCCATGCGTCTGTTCGCCATCGTTCTGGTGGCGTTAGGCACCTTGCTCGCCGGGACCGCGACCGCCACCGCGGCCGCGTCCCGGCCCGCGCTCCCGCTCAGTCACGTCAGCCAGGCCGGTCCGACCGGCCAGTTCGGCCAGTTCGGCCAGTTCGGCCGGGCCGGTGCGCGGCCGGCCCGGACCGCCGCTCCCGCCGTGCGCCCGCACGGGATCACCGGGAGCACCGGGGCCGGCTACCAGGTGACCGGCTCCGCGATCACCCAGGCCGGCGCCTCCTGGGTGCAGCCCTTCGTCGACTGCACCTCCGGCGGCGCGGTCCAGCTCTGGGCCGGGCTCGACGGCCTCAGTCCGAGCGACCCGAGCGTCGAGCAGATCGGCACCCAGGTCGACTGCGACGGCGGGAACGGGCACTACTACGGCTTCTACTCGCTCGGCGGCACCAAGGTCGCCTTCGGCGGCAACGTCATCCCCGAGGACAACATGGCGGCGTCCATCGCGCTGATCCCCGGCAGCAACCCCCGCCAGTACCAGGTGGCCCTCAGCGACTACACACAGAACTGGACCAGGACGACCGCCGTCTCCGCGAGCGGCGCGCAGGACGCCAGCGCCGAGGTCATGGTGAGCGCGGGAGGGACGTCGCTGGCCCAGTTCGGCTACAACGGCTTCACCGCCGTCTCGCTCAACGACAGCCCGCTGACCTCCGCCGCCACCGCCGTCACGCTGAACAACGCGGCCGGCGGCACCGCCGCGCCGACGGCGCTCAGCGCCGACGACAACTTCGGCGTCTCCTACGGCTCCACCGCGCCCGTGACCGGCCAGCAGATCACCGCCGTCCAGGCCGGCATCCCGCGCAACCAGGTGGTCTACAACTGGACGCCCACCGGCTACGGCTACACCGGGCAGTCGATCCTGCGCAACACCAGCCCGAGCCTGGTGATCCTGCCGGACGGCGGCTGGGAGGAGGCGATCATGACGGCGTACAAGACGCTGGTCATCATCGGCTCGGACTACACCTCCAACACCGGCCAACCGCTCGCGGGCGGCAGCAGCCCGAGCCTGGCCGTCGCCGCCAACGGGACGCTCGAAGTCGCCTACGAGGCCTCCAGCGGCCACCTGTGCACCTTCTCGCCCAACACGTCCCCCGTCGACACGCAGTTGCCGATGACCGGGGGCTCCACCCCGAGCATCACCGCCCTCGCCAACGGCGGCTTCGAGATCGCCTACGTCGCCAACACCGGCGTCCTGGCCTTCACCGGCGCCGCGGGGAGCGGCCTCACCGGCTACGACGTGCGCGGCGGCACCAACCCGTCCATCGCCGCCGAGGTGGTGAGCGGGTACCTGTACGCCTTCCAGGGCACGGACAGCACGCTGTGGGAGGGCAGTTCCGGCTTCAGCGCCACTCCGGAGACCGGCTCCACGATGGCCGCCGGGACCAGCCCCAGCGTCGCGTGGCTGAGCGGCGGCGGCGAGGTGGCCTACGAGGCGAGCAACGGCCAGATCCACTGGCTCGGCCTCTACATCAGCACCACCACCGGCCCGGTCTCGGTGGGCAGCAGCAGCCCCAGCATCACCTCCTACGCCGGACAGTTCCAGGTCTCCTACCAGTCGACCGGCTTCCAGCTCGCCTTCTGCGGCCCGGTGGGCCCCGTCGGCACCTCGCTCGGCATGGCGGGCACGGGCACCAGCCCCTCCAGCTCCAGCTGACGACCTCCAGCTGACGACAATCCACCTGACCGCACGTCGGGAGCGGTAGAGAGAGCTGTGGCCGCCCGGGACGCTCCGGGGCGGCCACAGCGGCGTCCAGGGCGGCGTCCAGAGCGGCGTCCAGGGCGGCGGCGACCGAGCGGACCTGCTGCTACTGACCGAGGCCTCGGCTGTCGAGGTAGTCGACCAGTGCGGCCTCCTTGCGGAGCAGCCGGTCGCGGTCGTCGGCGGGTAGCGACGCGAGGGCGTCGACCAGGACCCGCTTGCGAGGAATGTGGACCATATTGCCCGAGCAGATCCGGCACCCCGAGCACCAGGCAAGCCCGACGCAACGCTCGAACCCGGAGGACTCGGGAGGATGGAAGCGGTACTGGTAGGAGCGGACAGGCCGGTGACACCCAACGCAGACCCAGCGGTCACCATCGCGGACAGACCAGCCGTCTCCCGTCTTGCGCCAGGACTTCCGTCCCGTCGGTGCTCCTCAAGTCGCCATGCGATCATTCTGCCCCGGGGGCGGCGTCAGCGGACACTCGATCGACGTTGCTGTTCGTCGGCCGCCCAGTGGGCCTCTTGACCCTCACACCGTGTCAGGCTGTCAACTCGGAGACATCATGTTCACCATCGGAGACTTCGCCCGACACGGCCGCGTCTCGGTCCGGATGCTGCGTCACTACGACGCGACCGGCCTGCTGCGCCCGGCCTACGTCGACCCCGCCAGCGGCTACCGCTACTACACGGCCGCCCAACTGGCCCGCCTCAACCGCGTCATCGCGCTCAAGGAGCTCGGCCTCACTCTCCAGCAGGTCCAGGAGATTCTGGACGAGAGGGTCACCACCGAGGAACTGCGGGCCATGCTCCGCCTGCGGAAGGCTGAGCTGCAGACCGCGATGAGCGCCGCGGCGATGCGGCTGGTCCAGGTCGAGGCGAGGCTCCGAGCAATCGAGAGCGAGGGGCAGATGCCCACGAACGACATCGTCGTCAAGAACGTCCCGGCCGTGCGGGTGGCCGAACTGACCGCGACCGCCGCGAGTTTCGAGCCCGAGGACATCAGCCCGGTCATCGGGCCCCTCTACGACGAACTGTTCCGGCGCCTGCGGGCGGCCGGCATCACTCCCACCGGACCCGGTGTCGCCTACTACGAGGACGCCCCGGACGGCGGCGGCCGGATCAGCGTTCACGCCGCTGTCCAGGTCTCCGCCCCGCTCCAGGACGACGTCTTCCAGGTGCTCGACCTGCCGCCGCTCGACCAGGCGGCGACCATCGTGCACCGCGGCTCGATGGACGCCGTGCTTCCCACGGCCCAGACCCTGGCCCGCTGGATCGACGGCAACGGATACCAGTCGGCCGGATACCCCCGGGAGATCAACCTGGAGTGCCCGGAGAACCGCGACGAATGGGTGACGGAACTGCAGGCACCGGTGACCCGGGCCTGACCCGCGTCACCCCCGCACCTGACCGGATGCCTGGTGCGCCGACCCGGGTGGCGTCCGGGGACCGCGGGCCACGGCACGCGCCTGCGGCGGGCGGGGCGCGGTGCGGCCCTCAGGCTGCCGAGGCGAGGTCGTCGCGGCTCGGGGCGAGGAGCCGGCGAGCCTGCTCCACCGCGCGGGCGGGCTCGCGGATGCCGGTCGAGACGCAGAGGGTGTAGTGGAGGTCCTCACGGCGGCGCTCCGTGTCCGCGCCGCCGTGGGCGTCGTCCAGCGCTTCGAGTTCGACGAGGACGCGGCGAAGTGCGGCGGGGTTGTACAGAGGCATGGAAGCTCCGTCAGGTCGTTGCTGGCAGGGTGCGGAACCGCTGCAGGCCGACGCTGGACCACAGCACGGGACATCCACCAACATGCCTCAGCACGTGGATGGCTGGCCCGGCATCACCTCGTCGGAACGAGGCGCACTGGATGGTTCAATGATAGGCGGCCGGTAACCGGGAGACCGCCGTCGGCGTGGGAGACATCCGCCACAAACCACGGCCGGCCGACCGGGATTGGCGCTGTGTGGGGGGTGATCTCCGGCGCCGGGAGCCTGGGATCGCCCTCGATGCGGTGGCCGGGGCCACCCCTGATGCCTCGTCAGATCAAGCCGTCGCCGGGAGGGACAGGCGCGGTTGCCGGGACAGGGCCTTGATGCCCGGGCCACCGGCGCCGGCAGCGGCCGCGCGCTCACTGGTCGGGCCGGTTGACGCGGATGAGTGTCTGCTGGCCGTTGGCGACGAGCTTTCGCTCGCCGCCCGCCTGGACGCCGAAGACCTCCATCTGGCACACGGTCAGGGTGCGCCCGGGCTTCAGGACCGTGCCGACGGCCTCGTTGTGGTCGCCGGTGGCGGGCGCGAGGAGGTCGATCTTGTATTCGACGGTGAGGACCTCGGTGTCCTCGGGGAAGAGCGTGTAGGCGGCGTAGCCTCCGGCACTGTCCGCCTGGTCGTGCACGTGCTCTCCTTCGGTGTCAGGTGGACAGGTGTCAGGTGTCGCGGGTCGCGGGTCGCGGGCGGGCGAAGCGGTGTGTCAGCCGGCCAGGCGTTCCAGCAGGAGGAACCCGGCGACGGCGATCATCATGGCACCGGAGACGCGGCTGACGGCCCGGGCGGCGGACGGCCGGTCCTTCAGAACGGTCCTGGCCAGGACGCCGACGGCGAGGTACACGACGGTGCAGGCGGTCAGGTGGATCACGCTGAGCAGTCCGGTCTGCGCGGCGACCGGCCATCCCGTCGAGGGCCGCAGGAACTGGGGGAAGAGCGAGAAGTACAGCAGCAGCACCTTCGGGTTCAGGCCGCTGATCCCCGCCCCCTTGAGCATGACCCGCGTCCGGGAGGGGTCCGCGCTCTCCTCGGCGGCCATGGCCGCGACCGGCTGCCTCAGCACGCTCCAGCCCAGCCACAGCAGGCAGCCGGCTCCGGCGACGGTCAGCGCCGTGAGCACGGCCGGGGAACGTGCCACGATCACCGACAGGCCCGCGACAGCCAAGAACGCGTAGGCCGCGTGCCCGGCCATCAGCCCGGCGACCGCCGGGACCACCGAGCGGCCCCGCGTGCCCGCTGAGATCGCGAAGGCCCAGTCCGCGCCCGGGGTGAGCACCAGCGGCAGATCCACCGCCAGGAAAGCCGCCAGGGTGGTCGTGTCCATCGATCGGCCTCTCTCACGTGTTCGCCCTACGTGAGGAAAACCAGGCCGAAACAGCCCGAATGTGTTCCCTGATCCACCCCGGAATCGTGCCCCTGGGGGGAGGATCTTCTCCATGGATGCCATGGACCGGAAGATTCTTGCCGAGCTGCAATACGACGGCCGCCTCACGGTCACCGAGCTGGCCGCCCGCGTGCAACTGAGCGTCTCCCCCTGCCACCGCCGACTGCGCGACCTGGAGCGCGACGGCGCGATCCGCGGCTACCGGGCCGTGGTCGACCCGGCGGCGGTCGGCCTGAACTTCGAGACCCTCGTCTTCGCCACCCTGCGCTGGCAGGGCCCGGACACGGTCACGGCCTTCGAGGAGGCCGTGACCGCCATCCCGCACGTGCTGCAGGCCCAGCGGCTGTTCGGCGAACCCGACTACCTCCTGCGCGTCGCCACCACCGACCTGGCCGCCTTCCAGCAGCTCTACGACCATCAGCTGGCCCGCCTGCCCGGCGTCCAGCGCCTGACCTCCACCCTGGTCATGAAGCAGGTCGTCAACGACCGCCCGCTCCCGGCGTAGCCGGCCCACCGGGTGGAGCCGGTGGAATCAGCGCCGCGGGGCGCGGTCAGCGGCGGCCGGCGGCCAGGATGACGAGGAACTGGCCGCCGCCCGCCTCGACGTCGGCGGTCACCGGCAGCTCCGGCACCAGTCGGGAGAACCGGTCCACCAGCCAGTCCGCCGCCGCCTGGGCGTCCTGCCTGGTCGGACAGCGGCCCACCATCTCGCGGCCCCCCTTGCGCTCCAACCGCCCGGCAACGGTGATCAGCGGCGCGGGCTCGACCACGTACAGGCGCTCCGGCCAGGCGATGACCACCTTGACCGCGCCCTTGCGCGTGTTGCACCCGCGGTGCGCGAGCCGCTCGGCGACCTTGGCCTTCCGGTCGGCGGTCCGGCTGTCGACGCTGGGCCCCCGCGGGTCGTTCACCGACTTGTCGGGATCGACCGGTTCGTCGCAGACCCAGCACCGCCAGCCGTCACGCTCGGCCACATCATCAAGGAGACTCATCCGAGCAAAGTAGCCTGCCCGGCCGCCACCTCGCGAACCAGAGCCTCGGCGGAGCCCTATGCCGTAGCGTCCGGTTGACCTGCGATCCGCTTGTCGAGGAAGGCGCGGACGTCGGCGATCTCCTGGTCGCCGATGCCGTGCCCGAGACCCGGGTAGACACGCCTGGTGAGAGTCGAGTGGGCGGGCAGCCACCGGCCTGTCCGCCCGGTCACCTTCGCTGTGATCATGTCGTCCCTGGATCCCCTGCCCCAGAACACGGCCGGGCGCTCGGCGGCCAGCCGCTCGTCGGCCGGCCGCGGCGCGGCCTGGACGAAGCCGGAGAGCAGGACCGTGGCCGCGCCCCGCTCGGGCGGGTACGCAGCAGCTGGGTCGCCATGAGGCCGCCCTGGGAGAAGCCGACGGCGACCACCCTCGCCTCCCGGGCCAGGTGGGTGTCGATCCACTGCCAGACGGCGTCGGTGGCCCGGGCCGGATCCCGGTCCCCCAGCGCGATGGGCGGGAACCACGCGTGGCCGCCGGAGGCCACCGCGACGGGGGCGCGCAGCGCCGCCCACGGCAGGGCCGGGGCGAGCAGCGGCCCGAGCGGGGCGAGATCCCGCTCGTCCGCGTCGTAGCCGTGCAGCAGGACCAGTGCCACGGGCGCGTCCGGCGTCCGGTCCGCGGACAACTCGCCGTACAGCGGGCCCGGCCCCGCGCTGCCCGCCATCGCTTCCCTCCCGGCCCCCGGACCACCGGAGCGCGTGTGTCGCGTCGTCGGCCAGGACCTGGCCGGCCCGGTCTCCGACGGTACCGCCTGGAGGTGATCGTCCATCAGGCGATGCGCGGGGACGGCCCGCCCGAGCGCCATTCAGTCCCGCTCCTGCCACGGCTTCGTCGAGTACCGGAGCCGGCCCGCTCTCCGCTGGCTGGTGACGGCCAGGTAGAGGCCGGGGCCGCCGCGGCGGTCCGGCGGGATCAGCGCGGCGGGCACGTTGAACCACATCACCGCGACGATGAGGGGAACCGACAGCAGGAAGGCGACATTGAAGGCCCAGGCAAGTACCTGGCAGGTGCCGGCGAGCAGTCCGTGCGCACCGCCCCCGCAGAACGCCACCAGCGTGCCGCCGGCGAAGCAGAACGCGCACAGCGGCAGAACCAGCACGCCACGACCCGGCAGCGCCACCCACCCGTCGAGCACGTCGGCGGGCAGCGGCCCGGGCGGCCGTCCCCAACGCACCCTCAGGTTCCGCGCCCACCACACCACCGCGACCGCGTACGCCGCCAGCCACAGCACCAAGGCGATCCACGCCATGCGGTCCCCCGAATCCCCCCGTACCGACCGGGCAAGTATCCGGCGCCGCCGATCCCGGCCACCAGCCCTGGCGGGTGAGAACCGCCACCGCCCGGACGGCGCGGCGCGATCGGCCCGCCGGGCGGCGGTGCGGGCTCTCCGGCGGCGGGTGACGGCGGGCCTGATCCGGGAGGTCTCGACGGCGGGACCGGCGGTAGGCGAGACTCCGGGGATGACCGTGGCTGCGCGTGTGAGTCGAGTGGTGAACGTCGGCTTCTCGTCCGGGAGTTCCGGTACCGGGCCGGCCACCTGGGGCCAGCAGGCCATCTGGGACGCGGTGAGCGCACTGGGCGCGGACGCCCACCACTACAACATCTCCGTCGGCTTCCCGGTGGAGCCGGGGATCCCGGTGCCCCGGGTGCTGGAGGCCCTGCCGAAGCTGCTGCGGCTGCACCAGTCGCTGCGGACCCGGCTGGTGCCCGACCGGAACGGCGAGCCGCGGCAGTTCCTGGACGCCGAGGGCAGCGTCCCGGTGCACCTGCTGGAGGCCGACGCGGACCATGCCGAGGCGTGGGGACGCGAGTTGCTGGCCGGGCTGGCGGCGAGGTCGTTCGACTGCGCCGTCGACCTGCCGATCCGGATCGCCGTGGCGCAGACCGACGGGCTGATGACCTTCGTGGGGTTCTGCCTGTCCCATACGGCGGTGGACGGCTGGGGCCTGTCCCGGGCGGTGATGGACCTGTTCGCGCTGGCCGGCGGCGAGTCGCCGGAGCGGCTGCGGGAGCAGCGCCCGTACCTGCAACCGCTCGACGAGGCCGCCTTCCAGGCCTCGGAGCGGGGCCGCAGGCGGGACGCCGGTGCCCGCGAGTTCTGGGCCAGGAAGCTGCGGATCGGCCCCCGGGCGGTCTTCGCCGGGCCCCCGGCCGGGCCGCCGGCCGAGACCTTCCCCCTCGCGGTGCTGAACTCGCCGTCGCTGGCACGCGCGGTGGAGCTGGTCTCGGTCGGGCACCGGGCGGGTGGCTCCTCGGTGCTGCTGGCGGCGGCCTCGGTGATGCTGTTCCGGCTGACCGGGACCCCGGACTCCATGTTCCAGGTGGTGGTCAGCAACCGGTTCCGCTCCGACCTGACGCACGCGGTGAGCACGGTGGCGCAGGAGGGACTGGTCCATCTGCCGGACACCGGACGGGAGTTCGCCGAGGTGGTGCGCCGCGCCCAGGCGGCCGGCCTCGCCTCCTACCGCAACGCCTACTACCACAAGCGGCTGCTGGACCGGGACATCGAGCGGATGCTGGAGTTGGAGGGCTCGGTCGCCGACCGCGGCTGCGTCTTCAACGACCGCCGCGACCTGGTGCCGCACTACCCCGTCGAGGGCGATCCGTCCAAGCTGCCGCTGGCGCGGTCGAGGCCGCTGACCACACTGAGCTGGCCGGAGGAGTGCCCGCCGCGCCTGGGCACCACCTTCGCCATGGACGCGCACCACGCCCCCGGTTCACTGGAGCTGCTGATCACGGCGGACACCACGCGCCTGCCCAGGCCGGACACCGAGGCGCTCCTGTACGGGATCGAGGAACTGGTGGTGAACGAGGCGGTGGCCCTGGGCGCCGACTGACCGGGGCCGACCGGCCGACGGGCCGGCCCCTTGGTCGGCCGCCACGCTGGAACCGTGTCGGTTCAGCAGTGCGGAATGCCGGCGCTGGGCGGGGTGGCGCCGCCGAGGTTGACGTCGTTGTCGCTGAGGTGTCCCCAGGTGTTCCCGAGGTTCGACGTCCACACGATGTGGTCCCAGAACCCGTCCGGGTTCGGGGCGCCCTGTCCCGTGTAGTAGCAACTGACCGCCACCTGGCTGCCGTTGGGGACGGTGACGATGGGGTTGTTGCTCGGCGACCACAGGGTGACGTCGGCGGTGACGTTGGTGCAGATGGCCGACTGCCCGTTCTTGTCGCAGGAGGAGTAGTCCGGGTGCGCGGCCGCCCCGCTCGTGCCCGCCACGGCGCCGAACGCCATGGCGGCGGTCACGGCCAGCCTGACGGCCCTGGTCTTCAGCATGCCGGTTTCTCCTCGTGCTTACTGGTGCGATCCCTGCGGCTACTGAATGTACACCAACCATGACTTTGGGTAACAGCCCGCCTCGTCCCGGCGGGTGGGGACGGCGGTGGCCGCCGCCCACGCCTGAAAGGCGGACAACCCGCCCGGGCGGATGTGGAAACATCCGGTTGTCGGAGCCGTCGCGTGTCCGCACCGCCGCCCGCGCCCCTCGAAACGGCCCGGCCCGCCACCCGACCGTCCAACAGACGTCCGCAGCACCGCTTCCGCTACCGGTAAGGACCACGCCATGACCGCCCCACGCGCCTTCCCCCTGGAGCCCACCCCCATCCGCGTGTCCGACGAGGTCCTCGACGACCTGCGCGCCCGCCTCGCGTTGACCCGTCCGCCGCTGGACGAGGGGAACGAGGACTGGTCCTACGGCGTCCCGGCCGGCTACCTGGGCGAGTTGGTCGCGTACTGGCGGGACGGCTACGACTGGCGCGGGGCCGAGGCCGCCATCAACGCCCACGAGCACTACCGGGTGAGCGTCGCCGGTGTCCCGGTGCACTTCATGCGCAAGCCCGGCCGCGGCCCGCGCCCGGTCCCGCTGATCCTCACCCACGGCTGGCCGTGGACGTTCTGGCACTGGTCGAAGGTGGTCGGCCCGCTCGCCGACCCGGCCGCGTTCGGCGGCGACCCCGCCGACGCGTTCGACGTCATCGTGCCCTCCCTGCCCGGCTTCGGCTTCCCCGGCCCGCTCACCGGCTTCCCGGACGTCAACTTCTGGAAGGTCGCCGACCTCTGGCACACCCTGATGACCGAGACCCTGGGATACGGGAAGTACGCCGCCGGGGGCTGCGACATCGGCGGGATCGTCTCCAGCCAGCTCGGCCACAAGTACCCCGACGAGCTGTACGGCATCCACATCGGCTCCGGGCTGCCGCTCGACTTCTTCACCGGCCCGCGCGCCTGGGACCTCGCCCGCAACCGGCCCCTCACCGACGACCAGCCCGCCGACGTCCGCGCCGCCATCATCGAGCGGGACCGCCGCTCGGCCTCCCACCTCGCCGTACACATGCTCGACGGCGCCACCCTGGCCCACGGGCTGAGCGACTCGCCCGCCGGGCTGCTCGCCTGGCTGCTGGAGCGCTGGAACGCCTGGAGCGACAACGGCGGCGACGTCGAGTCCGTCTTCACCAGGGACGACCTGCTCACCCACGCCACCATCTACTGGGTGAACAACTCCATCGCCACGTCGATGCGTTACTACGCCAACGCCAACCGCCACCCCTGGACCCCCGCCCACGACCGCACCCCGGTCGTGCAGGCCCCGGTCGGCCTCACCTTCGTCGCGTACGAGAACCCGCCCGGCATCCACACCACCGACGAGCGCGTCCGGGCGTTCACGTCCGGCCCGCAGGCCGACTGGTTCAACCACGTCAACGTCAACGCCCACGAGCACGGCGGCCACTTCATCCCCTGGGAGAACCCCGACGCCTGGGTGAGCGACCTGCGCCGCACCTTCCACGACCGCAGGCCCTGAACCACCCCGCGGGCGTCGGTGTCCGTCTCGATGCCGGAGCCGTTCGGGCAGTGACCGCGGGCCGCGGACCGCTGTTACCCCGGTATGACCACCCGCATCGAGATCTGCTCCGGCCCGCACCAGGGCGAGATCTTCCTCCTCGACCTGGCCGACGGGCGGGTCCCGCCCGCCGAGCAGTGGATCGACGGCCTGCGGCACGTCCTGGAGCGGGGCGGCGCCGCGGGCGGAGCCGACGACGACGGCTGGCACTACTGTCCGCGCGAGGAACCCGTGCGGGTCTACGTCAGACCGGCGGGGCGCTGAGCCGCGCGTCACAGTGCAACGCTCGGAGTGGCGGTCATTGCGTTAGATTCGAAGCTGTTGCAACGAAATCCTTGCTCTCACCTGCGGTGTAGGCGATTTGATGCAATCAGCGTGTTGCGTAGTTCTCGAACGCAACGTAGCGTTTGTGATGTCAGAAACAAGCAGCGCAGTTGCGAGGAGAGCATCATGCAGAAGTTCGAGACCCCGGCCGCGATCTCCGCCGTGCTGGACGTCGCCGCCGGGCGCGTCCAAGTCATCGCCGCCGACCGGGCCGACACCGTGGTCGAGGTCCGGCCGGCCGATCCGGCCAGGAGCCGGGACGTGAAGGCGGCCGAGCACACCGCGGTCGAGTTCGCCGACGGCGTCCTGCGGATCCGCACCGCCGAGCCACGCAACCAGTACGTCGGCCCCTCCGGCTCCGTGGAGGTCACCGTCCAACTGCCCTCCGGCTCCGGGGTCCAGGCCCGGACCGCCAGCTGCGAGCTGCGCGGCGTCGGCCGCCTGGGCGACGTCGCCTTCGAGGGCGCCTACCGCCAGATCAAGATCGACGAGGCCGCGAGCCTGCGCCTGAGCGCGGTCGACGGCGACGTCGAGGTCGGCCGCCTCGGCGGCCCCGCGCAGATCAGCACCGCCCGGGGCAGCATCCGGATCACCGAGGCCGCCCGCGGCCGGGTCGAACTGCGCACCCACATGGGCGACATCACC
>Ga0302314_10001757_pt1 | contig 40627 bp, 32 predicted proteins | sample III_Palsa_N2_3_FD_200533 | JGI IMG/M metagenome (GOLD analysis project Ga0302314, IMG submission 200533) | Peat permafrost microbial communities from Stordalen Mire near Abisko, Sweden - III_Palsa_N2_3 | ecosystem: Environmental > Terrestrial > Soil > Palsa > Peat permafrost | place: Sweden... | reverse complement strand
GGGCGGCGGCGATATCACCATCGAGGACACGCTCGCCTTCACCGCCATCGACGTCAATCTCGGCGCCGCTGCCGGCAAACGCGGGCGCGCGGCGGCGGCGATCCTGGCGGTCAATCTGGCTGCTGCCTACGCGATCGCGCGCCAGCTGCGGCTGCGCAATATCGGCGGTGCCGTGGTCGTCGATTTCATCTCGATGGCGGGGCGCGACCAGCGCCGCGCGGTCGAAGCCGCCTTCGCCGAGGCCGCTTCGGGCGATCCGATGCCGATCGAGATCCTTGGCTGGACCCGGCTCGGCCATCTCGAGCTGACGCGCAAGCGCGGCGCCGCCGCGATCGCCGATCGCATGCTGGGGCCGGGCGGTGCCCGCCGGGCCAAGAGCCCGATGACGGTGGCGCTGGAGGCGCTGCGCGCGCTCGCCGGCGGCACCCATCGTCCGGGACGGCTCGAGCTGCGTGTCGGGGGCAGCGTCGCGGCCGAGCTCGAAGGGAAGCTCGCCACCGCCTTCGAGACCGCGATTGCCCGGGCCGGCCGCCCGGTGACGGTCATCCTCGAATCCTGGCGCGACCCCGAGACCTTCGACATCGGCGGCGCATGAGTTTATCACTGCCGCAGTTGTCTCATTCCCGGGTTCGATCATGTCCGACTCAACCCCTGTGGGACCGGTGCGCCGGCCCTGTCCGATCTGTGGCAAACCGCCGGTGGCACGCCATGACCCGTTCTGCTCGGCCCGCTGCGGCCAGGTCGATTTGGGCCGCTGGCTGACCGGCCGCTATGTCGTCGAAACCGAAGAGGGGCCGGAAGCGGACGAGCGGCTGCGCGACGAAGAGTGAAGGATGGCCAGCGCGGTGCCGGGGGCGCACGGCGCTTCGGCATTGCAAACGGCAATGTTGCCGTGAATCTGAATAAGTGTCGCACTTTCGCTAGGAGACGCCGGAACTTTTTGCTATACCTTTGATGGAAATGGGGCTCGCACGGGGCCAAAGCTGTTAGAACGAGGACGGGCAAATGCGGGGATCTTATGTGGTCGGTGCGAGCGCGGTTGCGCTGAGTGCAGCCTTGGGCGTCGGATTGGCCTGGGCGGCACCGGTGCCGGCGTCGCGGGCCGTGACGACAGGCATTGCCGACTACAATGCCGCGCAGGTGACGACGGCGAACGGCATTCTGACGGTGCCGGCTGGTCTGGCGACCTATCGCGTCAACAGGGGCTCGCTGGAGATCAATTCGCGGTTCACGGTGACGCTGCCGACGAATTTCGCCTTCAGCTCGCAACCCTCGCTGAGCGACACCGGCACCTCGACCTTCACCTTGTTGTCTGGCGGCATCGGCGCGCAATCAGCCACCTTCGTGGTCGGGGTAACGCCGCTGCTGTCCAACCAGACTGCCACGCTGAACAGCTTCGCGATCTCGGGTGCGACGGCGCTCGAGACGCCGATCCCGGTTGTTGCGGCGTTGCCGATCACCCTGCAGTCGACCAATAATGCCGAAATCGACAACAACGATGCGACGCCGCTCACCAAGGGCGCCTTCGCCAGCGAGCCCGGCGCGACGGCGATCTTCGTCGGCGCCATCCAGTTCATCGACCTGTCGTCGCCGTCACTTGGCGACCTGTTTCTGTCGTCACCGGATACCCCGACGGCGGTGTTCGGCGCCACGGCGATCCAGGCGGAGACCGTCGATGCCGCAACCAGCAGCGTTCCGGTGCTGAGCCCGAGCGGCGCCCTGAATTCGCTGTCGACATCGGATACCGCGACGTTCACGACGGCTGGTTTCTTCAACGGCATCGAGACGGCCTTCGCGTCCACGACTTCGGACTGCAAATCTCCGATTGCCGGCGCTACCCAAGCGGCGACGGTCAGCTCGTTGACCATCCCCGACGTCCCGATCAATCGCGAGATATTCCTTTGCCTCACCGCGACCGGAACGTCGCTGATGTCGGAAAATACGCAGGGCTTCGATCCGAGCATCACGCCGGGCACCAGCACCGATTTCCTGGGCGCCAGAGCCATCGTCGAATTCCCCGGAATCTTCACCTACACCGGCGGCGGCATCGTCAACGTCACCAATTTCTTCACGGGCGATGATTCGGGCTATAGCTCGCTGCTGCGGGTCAACAATGCCGGAAGCGAACCGGTCAATGTCTATGCGCTGGTTCAGCCCGATACCGGCGGGGCGCCGCTGACCGGCTCGCTGGGGTCGCTTGGCGCCGGCGTCGGCACCGTCTTCACCGAGCCGCAAGTCGCGGCGGTGACCGGGCTCAATCTGGCCAATTCCGGGCAGCGCTCGACGGTGCAGCTGATCATCACTGGCGATTTCGGCGCTGTCGCGGCCTCGAGCCTGCTGGTCAATCCGAGCGGCGTCGTTACCAATGTCGGCGTGCAGCGGAACGACGAGCCGAAGGGTTAGGAACTGGACGCCCGCGCGAAACCGAAAACCCGCCGGGCCACCGGCGGGTTTTTTCGTCGGTAACGCCGCTATTTATTCAGGATATCGGCCAGCTCGGCCAATTGCTTGTCGGCACGGAGCAGATGGAAGCCCTGGGTCGACAGGTCCGAGGGCGTGAAATACGCGCCGGCGGCGCCGTTGGCGACAAAGAATTTCGAGAAGGTCGCGGCCGAGCGCAGCGAGACCAGCATATTCGCCCAATGCTCCTCGGCATGCTTGGCGGCGATGACGTCGCTATAATCCTCGCCGATCGCCTTCAGGATCACGTAATAGGCGTAGAGCCGGCCCTTGGTGGCATAGAAGGCGGCGCCGGCGCGCGAGTCGAAATAGCCGCCATTGCTGCTGAGCGTGGCGCGCTCGCTATCGGTCAGGTGCTGCTTTTCCTCGGGGGTGAAGTCATCCGGCGACAGCACGGTCAGCTCCAGCGCGGCCGACTGGCTGCCCAGATCCTTGCTGATGCGGTCCAGGAACAGCGAAAGATTGCTGGCGATCTTGTCGTATTTCGCCTGGCCGTTGGCCAGACGCTGGTTATAGGCGACGAGATGGGCGATGCCCTCGTCGTATTTGGTCACGGCGCTGGGCAGCAGCCAGGCGGTCGGGTCGTATTTGAACAGCCCGGACGCCGTGTTCAGATCGACATCGGCCTCGCCCGAGCCGCGCTCGCGGCCGAGCATATCGGCCATTTCGACGGCCCAGCGGGCGACGGCATATTGGATGCCCTGCTGGTAGTTCTTCATATTCGAGCTATAGGCGATCGGATTGTACCAGAGCCGGTTTGGCGCCCATTCCGTATGGTTGATTTCCAGATCCATCAGCGTGGCGGCCATGGTCACCGCCTTGCTGCCGCCGGTGACGGCGAATTTCGGATTGGCCTGCAGATCCGGGCTGTCGTCGATGCGGTATTGGAGGAAGAACGCCCCGACATAGAGCAGCAGGAGCAGCGGCACCGCGGCCAGGCCCCAGCGGATGGCGATATGCAGATTGCCCAGGCGGCCGGCAATCCCGTCGCGCATCCGGCCGGCGAATCTCGTGACCGCACCCATCGGCTATCCCTCGCTTCGACCGGTTGCTTGGCATGAGACCCGCAACGCCGGCAGAGTGTAGCTAGCGATTGCCCACCCCGCCGTCAATGACCCGACCGGCCGCTCAGCCGGGATGGGCGATATACCAGTCGACGAGGCGCAGCGCCTCCGGGCCGTCCCAGTCGGCAATGCCCTCGAAGCGGCCGACCTCGCGGCCCTCGGCATCGAGCAGCAAGGTAGTCGGCAGGCCGTTGAGCTTGAAGGCTCGGCTGAAGGCGTTTTTCGGGTCGAGATAGCGCGGCAGGCCGGCCAGCCCGTTCTTGGTGAAGAACGCTTCGACGGCAGTGGCGCCCTGGACATCTTCGGAAATCGTTGCGACAGTGAAATGATCGCTTTCGCGCGCGGTCTTCAGCCGTTCCAGCGACGGCATTTCCTTGATGCAGGGCGAGCACCAGGTCGCCCACAGATTGACCAGCGTCACCTTGCCCTTGAAGCGCGACAGGTCGGTGTCCTTGCCGTCTTCATCGATGAAACCGACCGTGGCCATCGGCGCCGGTGCTGCGGGCAGGAAACCCGTCATCACGCCGTCTTGCGGCGGGGCACCAGACGGGGCAAGGTGCAGCGCGAAATAGCCGGCGCCGGCAGCGGCGCCGAGCAGGACCACCACGCCCAAGAGTTTCAGCTTGATGTTCATGTCCTCGACCATTCCCCCTTACGGCACTTCATGAGCGCGGATATGCCCATCGAGGCGGGGTCCGATCAAGCCCCTGCAGCGCCGCAGGCGGCAAACGAGATGTGGGGCGGGCGCTTTGCCGGCGGGCCGGCCGCAGTCATGGAGCGGATCAACGTCTCGATCGATTTCGACCGTCATCTCTATGCCCAGGATATTGCCGCATCGAAGGCGCATGCGGCGATGCTGGTCGCGACCGGCATCATCGGGGCCGAGGATGGTGCTGCCATCCAATCCGGCCTCGACCGCGTGCGCGCGGAAATCGAGGCGGGCGGCTTCGTCTTTCAGCGGGCACTCGAAGACATCCATATGAATGTCGAGGACCGGCTGCGCCAGCTGATCGGGCCGGCGGCCGGGCGGCTGCATACCGCGCGCTCGCGCAACGACCAGGTCGCGACCGATTTCCGGCTCTGGGTGCGCGATGCGGTCGATCGGCATGAGCGCCAGCTCCAGGCGCTGCAAGCAGCACTGCTCGATCAGGCCGAGCGCCATGCCGCCACGCTGATGCCCGGCTTCACCCATCTGCAGCTGGCCCAGCCCGTGACCTTCGGCCATCATCTGCTGGCCTATGTCGAGATGCTCGGCCGCGACCGCTCGCGGCTCACCGATTGCCGCCGGCGCATGAATGAGAGCCCGCTGGGGTCGGCGGCGCTGGCCGGCACCTCGTTTCCGATCGACCGGCACATGACCGCGGCGGCGCTGGGTTTCGACCGGCCGATGGCGAATTCGCTCGATGGTGTTTCCGACCGTGATTTTGCCATAGAGTTCCTCTCATCTGCCGCCATCGTCGCGATGCATCTGTCGCGCCTCGCCGAGGAGATGGTGCTCTGGACCACCGACGCGTTCCGCTTCATCCGCCTGTCGGATGCCTTCACCACCGGCAGCTCGATCATGCCGCAGAAGCGCAATCCCGATGCTGCCGAGCTGGTGCGTGGCAAGGCCGGAAGAGTGATCGGCGCGCTGGTCAATCTGCTCATCATGATGAAGGGCCTGCCGCTGACCTATGGCAAGGACATGCAGGAGGACAAGGAGCCGAGTTTCGAGGTGTCGGCCACGCTCGACCTCTGCCTCGCCGCCATGACCGGCATGATCATCGATCTCGAGGCCGATCCGGCGGCGATGCGGGCGGCCATGGCGCTGGGATTCATCACCGCGACCGATCTCGCCGATTTCCTGGTGCGCCGGCTGGGCATGCCGTTCCGTCAGGCCCATCACATCACCGGCACCATCGTGCGCCGGGCCGAGGCGCTGGGTTGCGCGCTCGAAAATCTACCCTTGGCCGAGTTCCAATCTGTCGAGCCGGCCATTACCGAGGAGGTGTTCACGGTGCTGTCGCTTGATCGAGCCGTCGAAAGCCGGACCAGTTTCGGCGGCACGGCGCCGTCGCGCGTCAAGGAAGCCGTCGCATCGGCCCGGGAGCGCTACCTGTGAGCGGCCGGACCCTGCGCCTCGCCCTGATCGTGTTGCTCGCCGCCGTTCCATTGGCTGCCTGCGGCAAGAAGGGGCAGCCGAGCGTGCCGGTCGGCGAGAAGAGCACCTATCCGCATCCCTATCCGGCGGGTGCCACCCAACAGAATTCGACCCCGAGTGTGCCCGGCGGCCAGCCCGACGAAGACGCCGAACCTCTGCCGATGCCCGCCACGACACCGTTGCCGCCCAATGCCAAGCCCGGCCCCTGAGTTCCCCTATCGCGACGGCGTGATGCAGTGCGAAGGCGTATCCCTTGCAGCACTCGCGGAGACTGTCGGCACGCCGTTCTACTGCTATTCGACCGCGGTGCTGACGCGGCGCTATCGCGCCTATGAGGCTGCCTTCGCCGGGCTCGATGCGCGCATCTGCTACGCCGTCAAGGCCAACTCCAACCAGGCCGTGCTGGCCAGTTTCGCGCGGCTCGGCGCCGGTGCCGACGTCGTCTCCGAAGGCGAGCTGCGGCGCGCGCTGGCTGCCGGCATTCCGGCCGATCGCATCGTCTTCTCCGGCGTCGCCAAGACGGCGGGGGAGCTGGGCTTCGCGCTCGACCAGGGCATCGGCCAGATCAATGTCGAGAGCGAGGGCGAGTTGGAGCTGCTGGGCGCGCTGGCCGAGGCGCGCGGGCAGCAGGTACGCATTGCCATCCGGGTCAATCCGGATGTCGATGCCAAGACCCATCCCAAGATCACCACGGGCAAGGCCGAGAACAAATTCGGCATCGCCATTGCCGACGCGCCCCGGCTCTATGCCCGGGCCGCGGCGCTGCCCGGGCTGGCGCCGGTTTCGGTGGCGCTGCATATCGGCTCGCAACTGCTCGATTTCACCCCCTATGAGGCGGCGTTCAGCCGGACGGCGCGGCTGGTCAGGGAGTTGCGCGAGCAGGGCCTGGCGATCAGCCATCTCGATCTCGGCGGCGGCGTCGGCGTGCCCTATCAGGGCGAGGCGCCACCCGATCTCTTGGCCTATGCCGCGATCATCCGCCGCACCGTCGGCGAGCTCGGCTGCGCCTTGACCTTGGAGCCCGGGCGGTTCCTGATTGCCGAGGCCGGCGTGCTGGTCTCCCGGGTCATCGTGGTCAAGCCGGGTGTCACCCGGCGCTCGGTGATCCAGGATGCGGCGATGAATGATCTGCTTCGGCCGACGCTCTACGAGGCGTATCATCCGATCGCCCCGATCCAGGACTGCGGCGATGCGCCGATGTCACCGGCCGACGTGGTCGGCCCGGTCTGCGAATCGGGCGACTACCTGGCGGTGGCGCGCGACCTGCCGGCGCTGGAACCGGGTGCGTTGCTGGCGGTGATGTTTGCCGGCGCCTATGGAGCGGTGATGAGTTCGACCTATAATTCGCGACGTCTGGCGGCAGAGATCCTGGTCGATGGCGAGAATTGGGCGGTGGTCCGGCCGCGCCAATCCTATGCCGAGCTGATCGGCCTCGACCGCGTGCCGGACTGGCTCGAGCCCGCGCTGAGATGAGGATGGCCATGACCTGGCGCCTGCGGCTGGCCCTGATCGCCCTGGCCTGGGAGGGGTTTTGGCCCGCCGTCTGGCCGGCGGTTGCGGCGTTGCTGGCATTCCTGGTCCTGGCCGCCTTTGATTTGCTGCCGAGCCTGCCCGGGCTGCTGCATGCCGGGTTGCTGCTGTTCGGGTTCGCGGTCCTGGTCTGGGGCGGCCTTGCCGCCTGGCGCGCGGCCCGCCGACCGGACCGCCAGGCGGCGCGGCGGCGGCTGGAGCGCGATAGCGGTCTCGCCCATCGCCCGCTGGAAACGCTGGACGACCGGTTGGCCGGCGCCGGCGACGACCCCTTCGCGCTCGCCCTCTGGGAAGCGCACCGGCGCCGCATGGCGGCGGCAACCCGGGCTTTGCGCCTGCATTGGCCGAAGGCCGGGCTGGTCAACCGCGACCCCTATGCGCTCAGAGTCGGCCTGGCGCTGCTGCTGCTGATCGGCATCGTCGCTGCCGGCAATGATTTCTGGCCGCGGGTCGGGCGGGCGCTGGTGCCGGAATTCGACAAAGCCGATGCCGTCGCCATGACCGGCGTCGATCTGTGGATCAACCCGCCCGATTATACCGGCGTGCCGCCGATCTATCTGGGCACGGATGCGCAGCGGACGACCGCGACGGGCTTCGATCCGGCCAAGCCGATCGCGGTGCCGGTCGGCAGCACCGTGCTGGCGCAGGTTCATGGCGGCCGGCGCGCGCCGCGCCTGCTGCTGGATGGCGAGTCGACCGAGTTCTCGGCCCTCGATGCCAGCGACTTCACCGCCACGGCCAAGCTCGGCCAGGCCCGGCATCTCGCCATTTCGCAAAATGGCTCGACGCTCGCCGGCTACGATATCTCGATCATTCCCGATCTGCCGCCGACGGCGGAATGGGGCCATGCGCCGGAAGTGACGTCACGGGGTGCCTTACGCCTCGATTATCTCGCCAAGGATGATTACGGCATCAAGAGCCTGACACTGGAGATCCGCCGGCCGGATTCCGACGAGCCGGCGATCGAGATACCGTTGGCCGTGCCGTCGCAGTCGCGCAAGGAGGTCAAGGGTACCAGCTATCAGGATCTGACGCCGCATCCCTGGGCCGGCCTGCCGGTCGAGCTGCGCCTCACCGCGCGCGACGCCATCGACCAGGCCGGCATCAGCGCCCCGGTCAAGTTGACCCTGCCCGAGCGTAAATTCCACGACCCGGTCGCCAAGGCCATCATCGAACAGCGCAAGCTGCTGAGCCGGGACGAGAGCCAGGAGGATGTCGTCGCCGAGACATTGGAGGATCTGTCGTCGCGGCCGGCGCTCTATCGCGACGATCTGACGGTCTTCCTGGCCCTGCATTCGGCCGCCGATCGGCTGCAACTGGCGCCCGGCAAGGAAGCGATCGCGGCCGTCCAGACCCTGCTGTGGAACACGGCACTCAAGGTCGAGGAGGGCGACCAGCCGGAGGCCCAGCGCTCGCTGCGCGAGGCCGAGCAGGCGCTGCAGGATGCGCTCGACCACGACGCGCCGGATGCCGAGATCAACCGGCTGATGACCCAGCTGCGCCAGGCGATCAATCGCTATCTCCAGGCCATGATCGAGAACGCCATCCAGAACGGCCAGCAGCAGGAGCCCGGGCCGCAACAGGCGATGACGCCGCAGGATATCGGCCGGCTGCTCGATCAGATGCAGCAGATGTCGCACTCAGGCGCCAAGGACGCCGCCAAGGAGGCCTTGGCCCAGCTGCAGGATCTGCTGGAAAACCTGCGGGCCGGCCGCTCGCCCGGCCAGGCCGACGGCCAGGGCCAGCAGATGATGCGCGGCATGCAGGAACTGGCGCGGCGCCAGGAACAACTGCTCGACCGCTCCTATCGCCAGGCCCAGCGCAACCAGAATGGTTCGCCGCAGCCCCAGCAGGGCCAGGGTCAGCAAGGGCAGCAGGGACAAGGTCAACAGGGTCAAGGCCAGCAGGGCGCACAGGGCGAGACCGGTGACATTGCCGGCGCGCAGGGGGCGTTGCGGCGACAGCTCGGCGAAATGCAGAAGCAGCTTGGTCAGGGCGGCGACGGCAGTGAGGTTGGCCAGGCGCTGGGCCGTGCCGAGCGGGCCATGCGCGATGCCCTCAACGCCCTCAACAACCAGGCGCCGGGCGATGCCGTCGGCCCGCAGGGCGAGGCGCTCGACCAGCTCCAGCAGGCCGCCCGCGCACTGGCCGAGCAGATGCGGCAGAATGGCGAAGGCGGCGAGGGCGGCACGCAGGCCGGGCGCGATCCCTTTGGCCGCAACCTGCCGGGCCAGGATGATCTCGACCGCAGCGACGTCAAGATCCCCGAGCAATCGGAGATGCGCCGCAGCCGCGAGATCCTCGACGAGCTGCGCCGCCGCGCCGGCGAACGGGCCCGGCCCCAGATCGAACGCGACTATATCGATCGGCTGCTGAAGCGGTTCTGACCTGTTTGGTTAGGTTGGTAGGGTCTGGCCCATAGGCGCTAACTTAAGGGTGTGACGCATCCTCAATCTTCCCCTCTCTGCCCATTGGGGCGGAGAGGCCGGGTGAGGTGGGGAACGCTCGGATCCGGCTGATAGGCTTATTCGGAACTACAAAATTCACGTAGGGCGCGAAGTCTGAGATAACGCGGCGCAGTCGTGACAATCGGATGGGTCGGATAAAAAAATTATCGAGCGCTCAAGCTATGAAGTCGATTTTGAACTTCGTGGCTCATCGTAGCGGCTTCGCCGCGGAACGGAACTCCGCAACACAGACCTGAGCGTTCCCCACCTCTCCCCGGCCCTCTCCGCCCCAAGGGGGCAGAGAGGGAAAAGATCTGGGCCATCCCCAACGCGCCCAGCACACTTGGTTTAGCGAGGACAAGGGTCAAGCTGTTGCGCTCACTCGGTGACCCAGTTGACGTTGACCGAGGTCGTGTCGTCGGGGGGTGCTGCGATCGAGGTCTGAAACGGCAGCTTCTGGCCGGGCGCCAGCGGATCGCCGATGGCCTGAAAATCCCAGCTCTTGACGATCTGCTTGTGCGCATTGAGCAGATTGACGCGCAGCTTGGGCACGGCATGCTGGGTGGCGGAGACATTGGCGATCTCGCCGGACACGACGAGGTTTTTCTGCCCATCTTCCATGTTGGGCGCTGTCTTGAGCGCCTGCAGCTCGAACCAGGTATCGGGGCCGGGTGAGCTCAAGCCGATAAGGTTGTAGAGCCGCTCGGATGGCGGCCACGCCGCCGCAATCGCCGCGTGGAACAGGATCAGCCCGCCCAGGAACAGGAGCACGAAACCGGCCAGTGCCGCCCAGCCGAGCTGGACCGAAGTCATGCGCGGCGGTGGCGGCTTGCGCAGCGCCGGCAGCTTTGACCGGTCGAAACGGTCGCGATTGCCGATGAAGCTGGGCATCGGCTCGGTCGGTACAGCCGGAGAGCCGTCGGCGGCGGGTGGCGGTGTGACCACCGGCTCGGGCGGAAGTGTCGGAGCCGGAGCCGGGGGGGCCGCCGGATCCGGCGGCGGCGGCGCTTGGAACCAGCTGTCGCTGCAGCGCGCGCACCGAACCATCCGGCCCTGCGAACCGAGGGCTGCGGGATCGACGACATAGCGGGTGGCGCAGGCCGGGCAGGTGACGATCATACTGGCGCCGAATGGCTCACAATCGAGCCGTTATAGGCGGGCGAGCGATCCCTGCGCAAGCAGCACCGCCGCCGGGCGGTGCGGCGTAAGGGTCCGGTCATGCAGCAGTTTCGGCAACGAGAGGCATTGTGACGGCACGGAGCGGCGGCGGGTCTCGGATCTTCCCCCGCGGGCTCCGCCGCGTCCAGCCGATTCTGGACCGGCCGCCGATGAAAAGGCCTTGGCAACCAGTCCGGCTTATCCTGGCCGACGAGCAGCTTCGGCCGGCCCGACTCCGCCGCCGAAGCGGGGTCTGTTCCGGGCGGACGTCTTGATTGACAGGCAGCCGCGATGCTGACACAGAAGAGATCCGCGGTGGCGTTGCGGTAGCGTCTTGCGGTCGGGAGCCGGTATTGCAGTTCTTGGATAGTCCAGACGAGGCCGAACAATATTCGCAGGACGCGCTCGCCCGGATGAAACGCCTGGGCATTCCGCCGCATCCGAACAATCATATGCTCTGGTATTGCTATTGTGCCGACAGCGTGCCCGAGCTGAAGCGGACGCTGGATATTCTGCAATCCAACCAGCAGGAATTCACCGCTGAACTGAATGACGAACTTTATGACCGCTTCTTCGGTCAAAAGCGGATCACGGCTGCGGTTCATAGCAGTAGCCTGCGGGTCGAGGGGCTGTTGCAGCAAATCCTCGCCGAACTCGGTGCCGTGGGCGCCGATACCGCGCGCTACGGCGATACGCTGCAGGACTTCCAGGATACCGTTGTGCCGACGATCGGTACTTCCGATCTGCAGCGCATGGTCGCCAATATTCTGCTCGAATCCCAGCGGATGGCAGAACACAATCAGGCGCTGGAATTGCACTTGAACCGCTCGGTCGGCGAGATGGAGACCCTGCGGCGCGATCTGGTGAACACCCGCAAGGAGGCGATGACCGATGCGCTGACCGGCATCGGCAACCGAAAATTCTTCGATGCCAAGCTGCGCGAAGCGGTGGCCGAGTCGATGGAGACGGGCGAAGCGACATCGCTGCTTCTGGTCGATATCGATCATTTCAAAAGCTTCAATGACCGCTATGGCCACCAGGCCGGCGACCAGGTGCTGGCGATCGTCGCCCGGACCCTGACCGATTCCGTCAAAGGCCAGGACACGGTCGCCCGTTATGGCGGTGAGGAATTCGGGATCGTTCTGCCCCGTACTGAGTTGGATGGTGCGACGATGCTGGCGGGACAGATCTGCGCGGCCATGGCCGGGCGCCACATCCGGCGCCGGAACGTGGCCGAGGATTTCGAGGCTGTCACCGTGTCTATCGGCGTCGCGGAATACCGCCTGGGCGAGCCGCTGACGGTCCTGATCGACCGCTCCGACGCGGCGCTCTATCGGGCCAAGGACGATGGGCGCAACCGCGCGATCGCCGAAACCGCGCTCGAGAAGACCCGCTCAGCCAAGCGCGCGCGCTCGAAGCCGGGGGCCGGGGATCACTGAAGGGCGGCGAGCAGCGCGGGGCGGCGTATCAGTGATCGGTAAGCCTTGCGCAGATCGCGGTAGAGGTGGGTTTTCAGCAGGTCGCGCAGCGTCTCGACCGGCTGATCCCGCAAGATCAGGAACAGCGCCAGGGAGAAGACCCATTCGCGCTCGCCCAGATATCCCTGGCGGGACGATTTCCAGCCCTGCGTCAACCCGCTCTGGAATCGCTGAAAGTTGAAGGCGCAATTGGCGCCGAAGGCACCAAAGCCGAGATAGATCGTGGTCAGATCGGTGGCGAATTCCCCGGCTTCCGGACCGCCCGGCGGCTCGTCGGGCAGAGAGGCCAGGCGGTAATGGGCCAGCTCATGGGCCAGCGTCGCCACCAGCGTGACGGGATCGCCGAGGGAGCCCGGATCATAGGAAACGACGGCCCGGTTGCCGTCATGACTAAATGTGCCGAGCGGCAAGCCGCCGCTCACGCGCTTCAGGGCAAGGAGTTCGCCGACCCCGAGTTCCGGCCGGCGCGGCTGATCTACGAGATCGCAGGGCCAATCCGCCATCCGGGCGTGGCGCTTGACCGCTTCGAAGATGTGCTCGGCGCGGGCATGGCCGGTGGCCTCGGTCGGCGGGAAGAAGTCGCGGGTCGGCTGCACGATCGGCGAGCGCTTGAGGTCCTCGATTCCGCCCAGATGGCCGAGCAGCCAGGCCCAGGTCTCGATCTGCCAGGTTTCGAGTTCGGGGTCGAGAAAGGGGCGGGTGCCGAACGGCCACCAGGATTTCATCGGCGCGGCCGGGGCGAGGTCATGACGATGTCTCCAGGGAATGTGCGGCGCCGGGAAGCGGGCGGTAGGACCTTCCTTCTAGCAAGACGCGCGAAGCCTTGCCAGGGCGCTGCGCGCTCGCCAAGCACAGGAACGGGGGAGCAGCATGCCGATGAGCGACCATAAGGGGCTGCCGATCCTGAGCTTTGCCAGCCAGGCCGCCTGGGATGACTGGCTCGCCGAGAATGGTGCCGGCTCGCCCGGGATCTGGCTGAAATTCGCCAAGAAGGATGCTGGTGTCGCCAGCGTCAGCAAGCCTGAGGCAATCGAAACAGCGCTTGCCCATGGCTGGATCGACGGCCAGCTCGATCGTTTCGACGCGCAATTCTGGCTGGTGCGCTTCACGCCGAGGGGGCCGAAGAGCAAGTGGTCGCAGATCAATCAGGCGACGGCCGTGAAGCTGCTGACGACGGGACGGGTGACGCCGGCGGGCCTGGCCGAGATCGAGAAGGCCAAGGCGGATGGTCGCTGGGACGCCGCCTATGCGCCGCAGAGCCGGGCGGAAATCCCGGATGATCTGCAGGCGGCACTCGACGCCGAGCCGGCGGCCAAGGTGTTCTACGCCACGCTCAACAGCGTCAATCGCTACGCGATCCTCTATCGCATCCACGGCACGAAGACCGCCGAGACGAGGGCGGCACGGATCGCGAAGTTCGTCGCCATGCTGATCCGGGGCGAAATGGTGCACCCGGGAAAGAGCTGAGGAGTTCGGCCAGTCTGGCCAATTCCATCCTCCAGTCCACCCCGCCCATTGCAGCCGCGGCCCCCGGAGGTTACACCGGGTGTCGAGCCGGCGGCGGGCACGGCAGCGCGTTGGGAGTAGGCACGGGCGTGGTCCGATTAGAAAACGTCGCGATGCGCTATGGCCGCGGGCCGGAAGTGCTGCAGGATGTCAATCTCGAGCTCGCGGCGGGGGCTTTTCATTTTCTGACCGGGCCGAGCGGCTCCGGCAAATCCACCCTGCTGCGCCTGCTCTATCTGGCCGAGCGGCCGACGCGGGGCCGGGTCTGGCTGCTCGGCCAAAACATCGCCAGCGTGGCGCGGCCGGATCTGCCGGCGCTGCGCCGGCAGATCGGCGTCGTGTTCCAGGAATTCCGGCTGCTCGATCATCTCTCAGCGCTCGACAATGTCGCCCTGCCGCTGCGCGTCGCCGGCATCGGCGAGGCCGTCATCAAGGAGCATGTCGTCGATCTGCTGCGCTGGGTCGGGTTGGAGGATCACATCAACGCGCGGCCGTCGACCCTGTCGGGCGGTCAGCAGCAGCGCGTCGCCATCGCCCGCGCCATCATCACCCGGCCGAGCCTGCTGCTGGCCGACGAGCCGACCGGCAATGTCGATGATAGCATCGCGCTGCGGCTGCTTTATCTGTTCGAAGAACTCAATCGACTTGGCACGACGGTGGTGATTGCGACCCACAACGTCTCGCTGATCGAGCGTTTCGGCTATCCGACCATCCTGCTGCAAGACGGCCAGGTCACGATGCAGCCCGGCACCGGGCGGAAGATCTGATCGGATGGCCCGTGCTTCGACCATTCCGCTCGACGGCGACGGCTCGGCCCGGTTCCTGCCCTGGCTGATCGGGCTGATGGTGTTCCTGGCGGCGCTGGCGACCGGCGCCGGCTTCGCCATCGATTCGGCCCTGATCCGCTGGGATGACGGGTTGCGCGGGACCCTGACCGTGCAGCTGCCGCAGCCGATCGGCGGCGGCCCGCTCGCCAGCGCTTCGATTGACGCGGCGCTGGCCCTGCTGCGCGGTACGGCCGGGGTCGTCGGCGCCACGGCACTCGATCCCCAAGCCGAGGCCGGGTTGCTGCAGCCCTGGCTCGGCGATTCGGTCGAGGCCGGGCAATTGCCGCTGCCGGTGCTGATCGATGTCCAGCACGCCGAAGCGGTGACGCTGGATCTGCCGGACCTGACCCGCCGTCTGGCCGCGATCGTACCCGGCGCCAGCGTCGAGACCCATGGCGCCTGGCTCGAGCAATTGTTCCGCGTGGCGGAGCTGATCGAGATCGGTGCCGCGATCATCGTCGTCCTGATCGGTGTGGTCGCCGTGATGACCGTGATCTTCACCACCCGCACCGGCCTGATGATCCATGCGCCGATCGTCGATCTGCTGCATCTGATGGGGGCGACGGATAGCTATATCGCCCGGCAGTTCCAATGGCACGCCTTCGGCCTGGGCCTGCGCGGCGGGTCCATCGGGCTGGTGCTGGCGCTGCTCGCCTTCGGGGCGCTCCGGCTTGCTGCCGAGCAGGGCGGGGCGGCCGTCGCCGATCTGGCGCCCGGCCTCAGGTTGCCGGTGCTGGCCTGGGTGCTGGTCGGAGGGTTGCCGGTGCTCATGGGGTTGGTCGGGCTGGTGACGGCGCGGGTGACGGTGCTGCGTACCCTGGCGCGGATGCCGTGAGCCGGGGTTGGCGTTGGCTGCGCCGGCTTGCCGACGCCTTGATCATAGCCTGGCTCGCCGGGCTGGTCTGGTTCGTCGCCGGTGTCGAGCAGCCGGTCGCCGATCCCGATGCCGTCACCGATGCCGTGGTGGTGCTGACCGGCGGCAGCCTGCGCATCGATAGCGGCCTGGCGCTGCTGGCCGAGGGCAAGGCAAAGAAGCTGTTCGTCTCCGGTGTCCATCAAGGCGTCGAGACCGCCGCGATGCTGCGGCAGGTACCGGACGCGCCGCAGGGCGTCGAATGCTGCATCGTGCTCGGCCACGCGGCCGACAACACGCTGGGCAATGCGCTGGAGACGGCGCAATGGCTGCAGCAGGAGGGGTTCCACAGCATCCGGCTGGTCACCGCCAATTACCATATGCAGCGCGCCTTGCTGGAATTCACCCGGGCGCTGCCGCCGGATATCCGGATCATCCCGCATCCGGTGTTTCCGGAAGGCGCCCGGCCGAATGATCTCTGGTCGCTGCACGGCACGGCCCGCGTTATCGTCCTCGAATATGTGAAGTATATCGGTGCGCTCTTCCGCCCGCTCGTGCTGCCCAACCCGGCGATCCAAGGCCCTAAATGATCCGTCTGCGCGCCCTATTGTTCAATCTCGGCTATTTCGCCTTCACCACGGTGCTGGCGATCATCGGCCTGCCGCTGCTGTGCCGGCGCCGCTGGGTGGTCTGGTACAGCAAGATCTGGACCGGGCTGCTGCTGGCCTGGCTGAAGTTGACGGTCGGCCTCGATCACGAGGTCAGGGGGCTGGAGAACCTGCCCCAGGGGCCGTATATCCTCGCGCCCAAGCACCAATCCTCGTGGGATACGCTGGTGCTGAACCATCTGGTGCCGGATCCGGCGGTGGTACTGAAACGCGAGCTGACCTATATCCCGTTGATGGGCTGGTATCTCAGTCGAGCCGGCAACATCGTCATCGACCGCAAGGCGGGGCCGAGCGCCGTGCGCAAGCTGGTCGCCCAGGGCCGTGCCATCATGGCCCAGGGCCGGCCGATCGTGATCTTTCCCGAAGGCACGCGCGGCCCGGTCGGTGGCAAGCTGCCCTATCAGCCGGGTGTGGCGGCGCTCTATGCCCAGCTCGGCATTCCGCTGGTGCCGGTGGCGCTCAATTCCGGGCCGTTCTGGGGGCGGCGCACCTTCATCAAGCGGCCGGGCCGGATCACGGTCGAGATCCTGCCACCGATCGCCCCCGGACTCGACCGGCGGCGCGCGCTCGCGGAACTGGAGAGCCGGGTCGAGGCGGCGTCGAGCCGGCTGCTCGCCGAAATCGGCTTTCGCGCGGTGCCTGTGGATAACCCCGTGGATAACGAAGCGGCGCCTGGATGATCCAACCGGCCCAGTTCGGTCTTGCCGAGTCGCTGCCGATATGGGTATGGTTAGCGCCATGGAAACATAATGGCAACATCCGCGCTTATCGGAGCCTGGGCCGCGGCCGAGACCGATTGCATGTCTTGCCGGCCCACTCTTAACAAAATTGAGCACTGACGCGGCCTTATTGCCATCGGTGCCCGACTCGCCCGTCCCTGCGCCTTGTTGCCCCGGAGTATTCGCTATGGTTAGCATCGCCGCCATCTCGCAGCAGATCTGGGACATGAAGTACCGCTTCAAGTCGCCGGATGGGCAGGCTGTGGATAAGACCGTCGAGGATACTTGGCACCGTATTGCCGAAACGCTCGCCGCCGGGGAAACCGAGCCGGCTCAATGGTCTGAGCGTTTCTACAGTGCGCTTAAAGAATTCCAGTTCCTGCCGGCCGGCCGAATCCTGGCAGGTGCTGGGACCGGCCGCTCCGTCACCTTGTTCAACTGCTTCGTCATGGGGACGATTCCGGACGATATGAGCGGGATCTTCCTGCAGCTGCGCGAAGCCGCCCTTACCATGCAGAAGGGGGGCGGCATCGGCTATGATTTCTCGACCATCCGCCCGCGCGGCGCACCAGTGCTGGGCGTCGGCGCCGATGCCTCGGGCCCGCTCTCCTTCATGGATGTCTGGGACGCGATGTGCCGGACCATCATGAGCGCCGGCTATCGGCGCGGCGCCATGATGGCAACCTTGCGCTGCGACCACCCCGACATCGAAGCCTTCATCGAGGCCAAGCGCGACAGCGGGCGGCTGCGCATGTTCAACCTCTCGGTGCTGGTCACCGACGCCTTCATGCAGGCGGTGGAAGAGGGGGCGCCCTGGGAGCTCAAATTCAACGGCACGGTCTATCGAGTGATCGAGGCGCGGGCGCTGTGGGACAGCATCATGCGCGCGACCTATGCCTATGCCGAGCCGGGTGTGATCTTCATCGACCGGATCAATCGGAGGAATAATCTCTGGTATTGCGAGACCATTGCTTCGACCAACCCCTGCGTCACGGCCGATACCTGGATCCACACGAGTGATGGACCGCGCCAGGTTGCCGAGCTTGTGGGGCGTCCCTTTACCGCCTGGGTCGACGGCATCCGGCATGAATCCGCGCCAGCCGGTTTCTTCCAGACCGGCGAGAAGCCGGTCTTCTTCCTGAGGACTCGTGAGGGGCATTCGCTTCGGCTGACGGGCGATCATCTGGTTCTCACCGCGGCGTCGCTGACGCGATACAGCGTCGGGCATCAATGGATTGCCGCCGCGGCGCTGAAGCCGGGCGACCGCGTGGTTCTGCATGATCATCGCGCCGTGACTTCCTGGAGCGGCCCGGGCAAGGAGGCCGAAGGCTACCTGCTCGGGCTTTTGGTCGGCGATGGCACCGTGAAGGCCGACAAGGCGGTCTTGAGCGTCTGGTGTGCGGCGCAGGCAGTGAATGGCAGCGAGAGCGGGCCTTCCTCCGTGATGAAACGGGCGGAGGAGGCAGCGCGAAGCCTGCCGCATCGGGCCGATTTTGCGGCGTGGGTGGCGGTGCCCGGGCGGGGCGAGTGGCGTCTTTCATCGGCGTCGATCACGCGCCTTGCCGCTGATTTCGGTATTGGCCGTGACAAGCGGATTGGTTCGGCGATCGAGGCAGCGTCTGCCGAATTCCAAGCCGGCTTTCTGCGCGGCTTGTTCGATACCGATGGCAGCGTGCAGGGCACCCAGCAAAACGGTGTCAGCCTCAGGCTGGCACAGTCGGATCTGGGCCGGCTCGAGGCGGTCCAGAGGATGCTCGGCAGGCTCGGCATCGTCTCGACGATCTATGCCAATGGGCGCGATGCCGGAGCGGCAATCCTGCCGGACGGCCGCGGCGGCAGCCGTCCTTATCCGACCCAGGCGCAGCATGAGTTGGCGATTGCCAATGCCAATCTTTTCCTGTTTCGCGAACGGGTGGGCCTCGGTGACGCCGAGAAGGCGTCGCGCCTGGACGTCCTTCTGGCCGGCTCTCGGCGCCAGCCGAACCGCGAGCGCTTCTTGGCGGTGGTGGACTCCGTCGAACCCTGTGGTCCCGAACCGGTCTTCGATTGCCAAGTTCCGGGTATCAACGCGTTCGATGCCAACGGCTTCTATGTCCATAATTGCGGCGAGCAGCCCCTTCCGCCCTATGGCGCGTGCCTGCTCGGCTCGATCAACCTCGCGAGCCTGGTCACCAAGCCCTTCGAGCCCGATGCGGCGCTCGATCTGGACCGGTTGAAGGTGCTGGTGCCGCTGGCCGTGCGCATGATGGACAATGTCATCGACCTGTCGCGCTTTCCCTTGCCCGAGCAGGAGGCCGAAGCCCGGGCCAAGCGGCGGATCGGGCTCGGCGTCACCGGGCTCGCCGATGCGCTGATCCTGTGCGGGCAGCGCTACGGCTCACCCGACTCGGTGGCGCTGGTCGAGAGCTGGATGCGGGTCATCCAGATCGCCGCCTATCGCGCCTCGGCCGAACTTGCGGCCGAGAAGGGCGCGTTCCCGCTGTTCGACCGCGACAAATGTCTCGACGGCGAGAGCGTGCGCGACCTCGATCCGGAGACGCGTGCCGCCATTGCCCAGCACGGCATCCGCAATTCCCTGCTGACCTCGATCGCGCCGACCGGCACCATCTCGCTCTTCGCCGATAATATCTCGTCGGGGCTCGAGCCGGTGTTCAGCTTCCGCTACACCCGCACCGTGCTGATGCCCGATGGCTCACGCCGGCAGGAGGAGGTGAGCGACCATGCCTATCGCCTGTTCCGCCGCCTCCACGGCGACTCTGCACCGCTGACCGCCGCCTTCGTCGATGCCCAGTCGCTGGCGCCGGACGATCATCTGGCGATGCAGGCGGCCGTGCAGAAATACGTCGACAGTTCGATCTCCAAGACCATCAACCTGCCCGAGGATATCGACTTCGAAGCCTTCAAGGACATCTATCGGCGCGCTTACGCCATGGGCTGCAAGGGCTGCACGACCTATCGCCCGAACGACGTGACCGGCGCTGTGCTGTCGGTGGCGCCGGCCAACCAGCCGCTGGAGAATACGCCGGCCAAGCCCGCGACCGAACCCTTGCCGCCGCCGCGGGACGAGGCGGCCGAGGCGGGCGGCGTCTATTACATGACCCAGCCGCTGTCCCGGCCCGAGGTGCTGCCGGGTCAGACCTATAAGCTGAAATGGCCGGAAAGCGACCACGCCATCTACATCACGGTCAATGACGTGATCCAGGACGGCAGGCGGCGGCCCTTCGAAGTGTTCATCAATTCCAAGAACATGGATCACTACGCTTGGACCGTCGGGTTGACCCGGATGATCAGCGCGGTGTTCCGGCGCGGCGGCGACGTCGCCTTCGTCGTCGAGGAATTGCAGGCCGTGTTCGACCCGCGCGGCGGCGCCTGGATGGGCGGGCGCTACGTGCCCTCGCTTCTGGCGGCGATCGGCGATGTCATCGAGCGCCACATGATCGGCATCGGCTTCCTGCCGACCCGCGAACAGGCGGGTGCTGCCGAGGCGCCGCGCCAGGTCGCCATCATCGGCGAGGGCGGTCCGCGCCTCGGCCAGTGCCCGCGCTGCGGCCAGGCCGCACTGATCCGACAGGAAGGCTGCGCGCAATGCACCAATTGCGGCTATTCGAAATGCGGGTGAGGCCGAAGCCTCACCCCGCCCGCCGTCTGGTGGCGCGCTAAACTGCGGCCTTGTTCAACCGTCCGGCTGCCGCCACCGACAGCGAGGGCCAGCAGCTGAGCGAATGCAGATGCTGATAGACCGCGGTCAGCAGGCCCTTCTTGCGCCAGGCCAGGAAGGTCTTGTCGGACAGATCATTGAACTTCTTCGTATCGACGGCGTGGAAGCCGGTGAGGCGGGCCGGCTTGCGGTCGCCGCCCAAGCCGATCGTCGCCTCATGGGGGGCGAGCAGCCCGGAGGCCTGCAGGACCTTGCCCAATTCGCGGGTCTCGTGCAGCGACCGGTTATAGGCGTGGCAGAAGCGCAAGATCTCCTGGGTCATCGGCGTGATCTCGCCGTTATCGAGCACCAGATCGCCGATCAGCGGGCCGACACCGGCGCCTTCGGCGTCGATGCAGGCGACAAACGGTGCCGATTCCGGCCCGTCCAGCATGGCGAAGGGGTAGCAGCGTACATACCACGGCACATAGACGCCGGTGGTCCAGTTGCCCGCGGCATCGACGAACAGATTCTCGCCCGGCTTATAGCCCAACACCGCGAGCGGCATCGGCTGAGGGCCGTCGGAGAAGACGATCGGGTAATAGACGCCGGCGGTGACGAATTCCTGCATGGTCAGCGGGATGACGCTGACGCCCTCGGCAAAATGGTAATTGCGGCCGGCCCGGTCGAGCTTGAGACCGGTATGCCGGGCCGGGTCGAGCGGCTCCAGGCGCTTGAAGAGCAGGGGTTGCTGCCTGGCCATCGGCCGTTCCGTCGCGGCCACATCGCTCGCCATACTCGATTACTCCTAAGGCGTGACGCCAAGATCACGGGTTCCGGGGGCCGATCACGCGATGATCGGCGGGACGGGCCAGAATGCGCAGTAGCGCCCGCCAGTCAAGCTCAATGCAGCTTGACGGTCGGTTCGGTGCGCCGCGTGATCATCCGCGCCAGCGTATCCAGCGTCACCTTGACCGGCCCATGCAGCGCCAGCTCGTGCATCTTGTACAGCGACAGATACATGAAACGGGCGAAATAGCCCTCGATCATCAGGCTGCCGCCGACCAGCGCGCCCATCAGATTGCCGACCGTGCTGTACTCGCCGAGCGAGACCAGCGAGCCGAAATCACGGTACTGGAACGGCTCGACCGCCTTGCCGGCCAGGCGCCGGCGCATCTGGCGATAGAGATGCGAGGCCTGCTGATGGGCGGCCTGGGCACGTGGCGGCACCGTGCGCTCGGTGCCGAGCCAGGGGGCGGCGGCGCAGTCGCCGAGCGCGAAGATATCGTCGTCGAGATTTGTCTGCAGGGTCGGGCGCACCAGCAGCTGATTGATCCGGTTGGTCTCCAGCCCGTCCAGGCGGGTCAGGAATTCCGGTGCCTTGACGCCCGCGGCCCAGACCGTGAGCTCAGCCGGGATGGTCCGGCCATCGGCCAGCCGCACCCCGTCGGGCCCGACTGCTTCGACCTTGGAAGATGTGTGGACCTGGACGCCGAGCTTGCGCAGCAGCGTCTCTGTCGCCGCCGACAGGCGCTCCGGCAGTGCCGGCAGGACCCGGTCGGCCGCCTCGATCAGATGCAGGGTGATGTCGCGTTCGGCCACGATCCGGTCGAGCCCATAGGCGACCAGCTGGCGCGTCGTATTGTGCAGTTGGGCCGAAAGCTCGACACCCGTGGCCCCGGCGCCGATGATCGCGACCTGCAGCTGGCCCGCCCTGAGCGGCCCGTCGCCGCCATGGGCGCGCAGGCAGGCATTGACCAGCCGCCGGTGGAAACGCTTGGCCTGTTCCGGCGTGTCGATGCCATAGGCATGCTCGCGCACGCCCGGCGTGCCGAAATCATTGGTGCCGCTGCCGACCGCGATGATCAGCGTGTCGTAGCCATAGCGGCCCTGGGCGGTGATCTCGCTGCCATCCTCGTCGGTGACGGCGCCGATGATGACCTCGCGCGCGGTGCGGTCGAGGCCGATCATTTCGCCCATGCGATAGCGGAAATGATGCCAGTGCGACTGGGCCAGATAGTTGAGCTCGTGATGGCCGAGATCCATGCTGCCGGCCGCGACCTCATGCAGCAATGGCTTCCACAGATGCGCCCGGCTGCGCTCGATCAGGGTGATCTCGGCCTGGCCGCGCCGCCCGAGTCGATCGCCCAGCCGTGTCGCCAGCTCGAGCCCGCCGGCGCCGCCGCCGACGATGACGATGCGGGGGAGCGCGGTCATGCCGGCACCGCCGCCACGGCGCGACCCAGTGCCGCCAGCACGGCGTCGCGGATACCCAGCATTTCCAGTTGCTCCAGCGTGCGCGACAGATAGTCCCGATTGGTGCCGCGCATGCCGCGGGCGGTAGCGATGCGCTCCGCCGCCTCGGTCAGCGACAGCTCGCCGGCATAGGCCTCGTGGCGCGGATCGGCGACGAAGGTGAGCGCGTCCACGACCCTTCCGCCCGACAACATGGCCGAGACGCGCTGCGGCAAATAGCCATCGGCGAGCGTCATCTCGCGCTGCCAGAGATAGGCGAGTGCCGATTCCTTGTGCTGCGACTCGATGCGGATCGCCAGCCCACGGCACTCGCCGCCGGGCTTCAGCGCCACGACCAGCCCGGGCCATTCCGGCGTGCCGCGATGGCCGGCGCTATGGACGCAGAATGAGCGGTGCCAACCGGAAATCAGAGCCGGTTCGCGCGCATCATGGGGGAATCCCGGGTTCCACATCAGCGAACCATAGCCGAAGACCCAGAACTCGCCCTTGGGAATGCTCAGGCCCGGCGGCGCCGGCGCGTCTTCGATCCATTGCATCGCGGTAGAATACCATCTTCTCGAGGCCGGTGAGACAACGGCGGCGGTGCAAGACGCATTCCGTGGCAATATTGCCACCCGATGCTTTGGCCGGTCGGCACCGGCGGCACTGTCCGGTTTCACATCGACCGATGGAGGCCGAGCGCGTATAACCGCGCGCCATGACTCGACCCCGTTCGCTCCTGACCACGATCGTGGCGGGCCTGCTGCTCGTCATCGTCGGATATATCGCTCTTTGGTTCTACGAGGCGAACCGCGTGCGTGCCGAAGTCGCCCGCTTCATCGAAGCGCGCGCGGCCCACGGCATGGCGATTCGCAGCGAGACCCTGGAGATCGGCGGCTTCCCGTTCCGGCTCGAAGCCGATTTCGGCAAACTCGTCGTCGACGGCTTGCCCTATGCCCAGCCGGCCCATATCGAGGCGCCGACTCTGGTGGCGCGCGCCCGGCCCTGGCGGCCGGACGAGTGGCGCTTCGTGGCGGCCAAGGGCTTCACGCTTGAACTGACGCTGGGCAATGGCGCCAAGACGGTCACCGCGGTCGGCGATGCGCGGGGGCGTGCGGTGGCGGAGGCGGGCGATCCCGGTGGTCTGATCCTCGAAATCGACGCCCACGAGCTGTCGTTCGGGACCGGCGGTTCGGCGTCGACGGTGCATCATGCCTCGCTGCATCTGGCCGTCCCGAGCAAGCCGCCGGAAGATCATACGACGCCCTCGCTCACCTTTGTCGCCGTGGTCGATCGGGCCATGCTGCCCAGCGATATCGAACCGCAGGACAGCCTGGTCGACCGGCTGATGGTCAACGGCGTCATCGAAGGGCCCGTGCCCGAAATGCCGCTGCTGGCGGCTCTGACGGCTTGGCGCGCCGGCGGCGGGGCGGTCGAGCTGCGGCAGGTGGCGATGCATTGGGGCGCCGTCGATGTCATCGGCGACGGCACTCTCACACTCGACGCCAATCTGCAGCCGGAGGCGGCCTTTACCGGCAGCATCCGCGGCTGGGATGCCCTGCTCGATGATTTCGTCCAGGCCGGCTCGCTGACGGCAGCTGAGGCCAATTACGACCGGCTCGGGCTCGGCCTGCTCACGCATGTCGCCTCGGACGGCAAGAGCGAGCTGCGCGCGCCGATCACGCTGCAGAACGAGCAAATCTATCTCGGGCCGGTCAAGCTCGCCAAACTGCCGCCGATCTCCTGGTAGGTGAGGGCGGGCAGGGAGCCCAGGGGCGCTAGCTTAAGGCTTGACGCACTCTAATCTTCTCCTCTCTGCCCCATTGGGGGCAGTACGCCTAGACCGAGCGCCTATAGGCAAGCAGCCCGCCCCGCCATCCTGCTTCACGCCGCCTTGGCAAGTTCCGCGATCCGCTCCCAGGTCGTCGCCTTGAAGCTCGCCCGGGCATTCATGCGGTCGAGCCAGGAGACGAGATTGGCAGCCCCTGCCGTGAGCGGCAGCCACTCCGGCGTCTGGGCCAGGAAATCGAGCTGGGGTGCCACCATGAGGTCGGCCAGGGTTACGTCGGCGCCGGCAAAATAAGCCTGGCTGCCGAGCAGGCGCGCGAGCTCGGTGCAGACGATGCGTGCCTTCGGCATGGCGCCGGCAATGGCCGCCTCGTCCGGTGCCAGGCCCAGCAGGCGCGGTGCCACGACCCGCTGGAAGCCGATGACGCTCGCGACGCCCTGGAACAGGTACCAGTCGCAGATATTCATCACCTGATCCATCCGAGCCGTGGATTTCGCATCGCCGGGTGTCAGCGCCATGCCGGGCAGCACCCGGTCGAGATAGCGCAGGATGGCCTGGGTCTCGTAGAGCATGAAACCGTCATGCTCCAGCACCGGGATGCGTCCGAACGGGTGGCGCGAGAGATGCGGTTCGCTCTTGGTCGTCCCGGGGGCGACGGGCGAGATCCGGTACTCGGCGCCCTTCTCCTCCAGAGTTGCGAAAACCGCCCTTCCATCAGGGCTGCCGGGAATGCTGTAGACGATGAATCCGGACATTTTGGCCTCCTGCGCTGCGTTTGACCTCCAGTGGCGCGGGCCTCCGTGCCCGCGATGCCGCCAGAGGCGGCAAGGGATTTCTTGCGGTGCTTGCGCCGGCTGGCGGGAGCGCGCGCCAAGGCGCAGCGCTCCGTCTGCGAAGCCGGCTGTGCGCTAAGCGCACAGAAGGAGGACGCCCTCCGCACTGCATAAACGTTTATTCACCCGATAGCCCTGCTTATCGAGAGTGGGCATCAGCGGTTTTGCCCCCGGTCCCAGTGGGACAAGGGTTGAGCGGTCGGCACGCATCGGCAGAAGCGGAAGTCACGGGCGCTATGGTGGGTCGCTGCCGGTTGCGGCGCGCGGCGGCAGTGAAACGTCTGCCGGAGCGTCTGGATCCGCCGGCATGCCGGGCGACGGCTCTGCTGCTGCCGGCTCCGCATAGGGCGATCCCGGCACGTTCGCTTCGGCTTCAGCCTGCGCCCAGGGTTCGTGTTTCCACATGTCCCAATCCGGGTCGATCCTGAGATAGATGCAGATCCGGTCGATGAGCTCGCTGACCGGCAAGTCGAGCAGATCGGCCTCGAGATCCTCGTCCCGCAAATGCTCATCGAGGCGTTCGCGCATCTCGCGGAGAAGGTCTTCGCGGGTGCCCCGCTCCCGGCCCTCGGCATCGATCGTCTGCTCGACGGCGCGCTTGACCCGCGCCTTTTGCTGGCTCCGATGCTCGTTGCGGGCGGCATTCGCGTGTGTGGCCAGTGCGGCCGCCATTTTCTCGGCCAGTTCCTGGCCGTCCTGCCGGATCCTGGCATGGAGCGCCAGGCACAGCCGGATACCGCGGCTCAAACGCTGGAAGGTCAGCCCGACCTCGCCGCGCGGCTGCTTGCCGGCTGGTTCCGGGATGTCCTCGTCCGGCGCCTCGTCATCGGCGGCCGGTTCCGGGTTGGGCGGCCGGGCGACAAAGTGCCCGGCCTCGACTTGGGAGCGCAGCGCCTGCTCGAAGAGCAACTCCTGGCGCAGCCGCGAATCCACCATCGCCACACCAACGCCGACAATATGTTCCAGCATCCGCAGACACCACCCGGTCGGATCTGCCGGATTGGCTTCCGATGGCGGCGGACACGGCTCTCCCACGCCGGCGAGGCGCGGGGCCGGATCGGCCGATTGGTGAGTGGCGTGTGCGTTGCTCATGGTATGTCTATAGAGCACAGAGCGGACAAAATAGCAACATCTATTTTTGCACAACACCGATTGGAGGCGGACACCGTCTGGAGGTTTGATCCGCGGATGACGCAGATGACGCAGATGGAGCATCGAATCCGTCGGCGGGCCGTTTGGACGCGTCGTTAGCGATCGCCGCGTCGCGCATGTCGGTTCACCCGAAGCGGCATCGGCGCCAATCTCCTTAAATCTGCGTCATCTGCGGATAACCAAAGAGACGTCACATGCTGCGGGTTCCCCTTAAAGAAATCCACGCATTCTCACGCCACTCGGAATTTGGAAGGCCAATTAAGTGCACTGTCATCCGTAACCCGCTGGCCTAGGGCGACCGCGTTGCATTCTGGACTCAACCATTCATATGTGGGAGTGTGACTATACTCGCCGAAGTAACGGGCGGCATTCTTTCGGCTCCGCTTTAGGTCGGGAGGCCGCGTAGAAGGGCAAGGTTGACGATGCGCTATCCGCCGCCGCCGACCAAATTCGGCGCCATGCCGGCGCAGCCGAAACAACAGGCGGCTCCCCGTCGTGGCCCTGCGCCGCCGCCAACCCGCTATGGCTCCTCGGTGACCCAAGCCTCTTCCGGTCGGGGAATGGCCAGTATCCCGTTGAGCAATCCGGGGCTGTCCTCCAGCCAAGTCGCCCAGCCCTGCTTTGATTGGTTAAAGTCGCTTTTTTCAAAGAAACCCAATAACTCCAACACGGGTTACCAGGAGATTTCCGATTCGGGGATCCCGCTGACGTCACGCGGTTCCGTGGATACCGTTACGACGCGCGAACGAATAAAGGATCCCATCATAGATGAAGATTGCGTGGCGAAGCAGGCCTATCGTCTGGATGCCACGGGAACGTATTTTTTTGGCGTGATTACTGGCTGTACTATTGTCTATGTGCGCGGTAGCACACACGGGTCTGCCGCTCATTTTTCGCATCAGACCTGCAGGGAAGATCTGAGGGCTTTGCTGGTCGGAAATTTTGACCGGGTTGATGATGGCATAACGCACGTCAAGGTGTTCTTTTCTGCAGAGGGCGATCAAGAAGATCATGCATCGCTTACTGAGGGGCAGAGAAATTTCAGGGGTAACATAAGAAAAATAGCACCGCGGGCGAATTACATGTTTCATGTATATACGGGGCGTAAGACGATTATCACGCTGGACGGGGGCGGGGGGTACGTCAGCCCGCCGAGTGGTGCAGGCATTACGGTTGCCAACTAGGGCCCCCTGCTCACGCCACCTGCAATTCCAAAGGCCTGTTTAATGCACTGGCACCGTAATTCTACCGCGCCAGAGGTTTAGTCCAATTCGTATTTAATGCACTATCACCACAAATCAGAACTTATCTTCGATAACTATTTAAAATTGATCAGTTTCCGGCTTCCAACCGGCTTCTATCTTTTCGATCAGATATGTATCATTCCAGATTCCCCTAATCGGAAACTTTCTTTGTTCTGGCGTAAGGTTGCCAACTCGCCATTCTCTCTGTCCGTCCCAAAGCCACCACGTTTCGACCTTCTTTGTCTCTCTATTTATAATACCCGCTCGAAACATCGGAAATTGCTGAAAGTCACCGCGGACATTTGCATTCGATACTGCGCCGAATATGCCCCTCTTTAAAACCGCTGATACCGGAAGGAAGCAAGAAAACGCTAAATTTTTCGATGAAATCACATCGACATCGCTTTGCTTCGACGGGAATATACAGTCATATACGCGCAGCAACGCGCCATACTGCGGGTGCTTATGCGTATATTGAGCATAAGCAAATCCCATCGACAGGGGGATCTCCACGATATCACCGATTTTTGGATTTTTCACGACACCTCACAAACCTGGGATTACGGTGCCACTGGCCTAAACTCCGCCTTACCGCCCCGCCGCCGGCGCCGATTGCTGCTCGACCAGCTTGCGCTCTTCGAGCGTGAACGCGCCGATCATGGCGCGGTAGGTGGCTTCGGCCACCGTGGGCGAGAGATGGGCCTGCTCGGCCAGGCCGCGGATCTTGGCAATTATCTGCTCGACCCGATGCGGATCTTCGACCGCCTCGGGATTGGCTTTGAAGCGCGCGGCTTCGTGGACGTAGCTGCCGCGTTCGGCGATCAGCGCCAGGACCTGCTGGTCGATCCGGTCGATATTGCTGCGCACTTCGCCCAGGCTCTGGCAGCAGGTGCCGCCGGCCGCGCTCGGTGTGCCGCGATAGGCCGGGCGATTGGGGTCGGCTCCATCGGCGGCGGCTGCGGTGGCGAGGCCGAGGAGCAAGAGCGGTGCGAGTTTCCAGGGTTTCGGCATCGGGCTCAGGCCTGTTTCGCTTCGATGACGCCGCGCCGGATCTCGCGGGCCCGGGCGAAGCGTTCATAGAGGAAATCGCCTTCGCCGCGGCGGATGGCGCGCTGCAGGGCGGCCAGATCCTCGGTCAGGCGCTGCAGCATCTCCAGCACCGCTTCGCGGTTGTTGAGGAACACGTCGCGCCAGAAGGTTGGGTCGGAGGCGGCGATGCGGGTGAAATCACGAAAGCCGCCGGCCGAGAATTTGACGACCTCGGACTGCAGGCTTTCCTCCAGATCGACCGCGGTGCCGACGATGGTATAGGCGATGAGATGCGGCAGGTGCGAGGTGATGGCCAGCACCTTGTCGTGATGCTGGGCATCCATCTCGACGACTTCGCTGCCGATCGCGTGCCAGAGGGCGGCGACCTTGTCGATGGCGGCCCGGTCGCTGTCGGGCAGCGGCGTCAGCACGGCCCAGCGGCCTTCGAAGAGTTCGCCGAAGCCGTGGCGCGGCCCGGATTTCTCGGTGCCGGCAATGGGATGTCCGGGCACGAAATGGGCGTGCTTCGGGATGGTCGGGCCGAGATCGCGAATGACCGATTGCTTGACCGAGCCGACATCGGTGACGATCGCCCCCGGCGCCAGATGCGGGGCAATGGCGGTGCCGAGTGCTGAATAGCTCCCGACCGGGGTGCAGATGATGACCAGATCGGCGCCGGCGACGGCATCGGCCGGGTCGGCGGTGATGCGGTCGGCCAGGCCCAACTCGGCGATATCGGCGCGCGCCTCCTCGCTCGCATCGCAGGCGACGATTTCACGGACGAGGCCATGGCTCCTGAGCGCGCGACCGAGCGAAGACCCGATCAGGCCAAAGCCGATGATCGCCACCCGCTCGAAGGAAAATGCCGTCATCTTGTGCCCAGAAAATCGCGGAGGGCTGCGGCGGCAATGCGCATCTCTTCCTCGGTCCCGATCGTGATGCGCAGATATTCGGCCAGATGATAGGCCACCACCTTGCGGGCGATGATGCCGCGCGTCTTGAGGAATTCGAAACCGCTATCAGCGTTGTGCGCCGGCGTGTCGGGGAAGCGCACGAGCAGGAAATTGCCGTGGCTGGGCACCACGCCGAGGCCGAGCCGGGTGAATTCCGCGGCACTCCAGTCGCGCCAGACCCGGTTGTGGTCGAGGCTCTTGCGCATATGCTCGACATCCGCCAGGGCCGCCACCGCCGCAGCCTGGCTGGCGGCGCTGACATTGAAGGGGCCGCGCAGCCGGTTCAGCACATCGGCGATTCCGGGCGGGCAGTAGGCCCAGCCGACGCGCATGCCGCCCAGCGCATAGATCTTCGAGAAGGTCCGCAGCATCACGACATTGTCGGCCGCCAGCACCAGCTCGATGCCGGGCTCGTACTCCGCATCCTCGACATATTCGGCATAGGCGGCATCGATCGCCAGCACGACATGCGGCGGCAACCCGGCATGGAGGCGGCGCACCTCCGCGGCCGGGAGGCAGGTGCCGGTCGGGTTGTTGGGGTTGGCGAGAAAGACGATCCGGGTCCGCTCGGTCACCGCGGCCAAGAGCGCATCGACATCGGCGGTGAGCTCGATTTCCGGCGCCGTCACCGGCGTGGCACCGACACCAAGGGCCGAGATCGCGTACATGAGGAAACCGTGGTGGCTGTAGAGCACCTCGTCGCCCGGTCCGGCATAGGCCCGCACCAACAGCGAGATCAGCTCGTCGGAGCCATTGCCGCAGACGATGCGGTCGGCATCCAGCCCGAAATGCCGGGCCAGTGCCGTGCGCAGCTCGACGCCGCTGCCATCGGGATAACGGTGCATGCTGGCGGCATGCGCCTTCAGCGCCTCGATCGCCTTGGGGCTGGGGCCGAGCGCGCTTTCGTTGGACGCGAGCTTGATGATCCGGTTGGCGCCGGGAATCTTGGATTCGCCGCCGACATAGGGGGCGATGTCGAGGATGCCCGGGCGGACCACCGGGCCCGATGGCGGGGCAGTAAGGGTTGGGTCGGACAAATCAGGCCTCTTGTCAGGCGGTTTGGGGCGGGCTCGACGGCAGAACCGCGGTGTCATAGCCGCCCAAATGATAGACGCGCTCGATCGGTGTGCCGAGTTGCGTGGCCAATTCGGCGAAGCGCTCGTCATCCTGGGCGACCGCGCCGTCGAGATCGAGCAGGATCAGGCAAACCCCGTCATGGCTCGAGACATCGATGAGCGCCCCGCCGAAGCCGGCGGCGCCCAGGCTGGAAATCAGCTTCATCCGGCTGATCGGGCTGGCGATCTCGACGACCATCAGCGAATGGTCGACACCTGAGAAATCGCCGACATGGCAGCCGATGGCGAGCACCTCGCCGGTGCCGCGGGCATTGCCGCGCTCGGTCACGGGCAGGCGCGCGAAGACCCGCGGCACGGCGCTGTCGACGCTCAGCAATTGCCGCCACCACGGATCCTGGTCGTGTTCCTGGGGCATCGGCACCACGCCGATGGTGGCGGGACGGTCGGTCACCGCGCGGAACACCTGGCCGATCGTCTGATAGGCGCTCATCGGCACGACCGAGCCGAAATGGTCGCGGGCGAGATCCCAGGCGCCGGGCAGCCCCTCCGGGGCGAAGACGGCGACGGCCATCGGCTGCTGCATCTGGGTAATGGCGGCAATCATTTCGCGCCAGATGCGGGTGAGCGCCGGAAACGGAAAACCCCCGCGATGGCGGGCCGCCAGCCGGCGCAGAACGGCGCTTTCGCGCTGCGGCTGAATGACCGAGGTCCCGCTGCGGTCCTTGTTGCGGCGGATTTCGTCGACGAGCGCGGCCCGGGCAATCACAAGATCGTGAATCTGCTCGTCGATCCGGTCGATGCGCAGTCGTAAATCGGCAAGGGGCGTGTCGGTCTCGGGCATGGATCTGTCAAATACCAAGTTTCGCAAATACTTAATAATGCCGGCCAGGGCCGACGGCCGACAATGTTGCGCCCGCCTCCGGCGCACCACAACTGCAATATCGCCCGGCATCATCCGCCGCTATGCTCGTCCGGCCCGGCAACAAAGCATTTGACAGGCTATCGGCTTCGGCTGGAGATAGCCGGCCGCGCCGGATTGTTCCTGCGTTTGTGCCACGCGACGAGACCAACAAGCAAGATGAGCCGCTCCCAGGTCACGGCGTCCCCACCGAATTTCGAGCGCCCGGGGCAGGTGCTGAGTGTCGCCGAGCCGCTGCTTCTCGAATCCGGCGTCGTCCTGCCCAGCTACCATATCGGTTACCAGACCTATGGCAGGCTCAATGCCGAGCGCTCGAATGGCATCCTGGTCTGCCATGCGCTGACCGGCGACCAATATGTCGCCGATACCCATCCGATCACCGGCAAGCCGGGCTGGTGGACGACGCTGGTCGGGCCGGGGCGGGTGATCGATACCGAGCGTTATTTCGTCATCTGCTCGAATGTGCTGGGCGGCTGCCTGGGGACCAGCGGTCCGATGGAGCCGAACCCGGCGACGGGCGAGCCCTGGGCGCTGGATTTCCCGGTCATCACCATCGGCGACATGGTCGCGGCCCAGCAGAAGCTGATCGACCATCTGGGCATCGATCAGCTGTTCTGCGTCATCGGCGGCTCGATGGGCGGGATGCAGGTGCTGCAATGGGCGACGGCCTATCCCGAGCGCGTCTTCGCCGCCGTGCCGGTCGCCTGCGCCTCGCGCCATTCGGCCCAGAATATCGCGTTTCACGAAGTCGGGCGCCAGGCGATCATGGCCGATCCGGATTGGTGCGGCGGCGACTATATCAGCCAGGGCCGGCGGCCCGAGCGCGGGTTGGCGGTGGCGCGCATGGCGGCCCACATCACCTATCTGTCCGAGGCGGCGCTGCACCGGAAATTCGGCCGCAATCTGCAGGACCGGCAGCGCTTCACCTATGGCTTCGAGGCTGATTTCCAGGTCGAGAACTATCTGCGCTACCAGGGCGTCGCCTTTGTCGAGCGCTTCGACGCCAATTCCTATCTCTATATCACCCGGGCTACCGATTATTTCGACCTCGCGGCCGAGTATGACGGCGTGCTGGCCGAGGCGTTCCGGCGCTCCAAGGCGCGCTATTGCCTGATCTCCTTCACCAGCGACTGGCTCTACCCGACCTCGGAAAGCCGGGTCATCGTCAAGGCGCTCAATGCCGTCGCCGGCAATGTCAGCTTCGTCGAGATCGAGACCGATTCGGGCCATGACGCCTTTCTGCTCGAGGAGCAGGAGTTTTTCCGCACGCTGCAGGGTTTCCTCGACGGCTGCGCCAAGCATCGGGGGCTGCGGTGAGTGCTGCACCTTCCCTGGTTCTCGCCGAGCCGCCGGTACCGGCGCTGCGCGGCGACCTGAAGCTGATCGCTGATCTGGTCGCACCCGGCAGCCGCGTGCTCGATATCGGCTGCGGCGAAGGCGAGCTGCTGGCCTATCTGACCCGCGCCAAGGATGTCGACGGCCGCGGCATGGAGCTGAGCCAGGCCGGGGTCAATGCCTGCGTGCGCAATGGTCTTTCGGTGATCCAGGGTGACGCCGATAATGATCTCGAGGCCTATCCGACCGGTGCCTTTGACTATGTCATCCTCAGCCAGACGCTGCAGGCGACCCGGCATCCGCGCCAGGTGGTCGAGAGCCTGGCCCGGATCGGCCGGCGCGCCATCGTGTCCTTCCCCAATTTCGGCTATTGGCGGATCCGGCTGGCACTGCTGCTCGAAGGCCGCATGCCGCGCAGCGAGCTGCTGAGCTATCCCTGGTACGACACCCCCAATATCCATCTGTGCACGATCCGCGACTTCCTGGGGCTGGCCGCGGAACTCGGCATCACCATCGAGCAGGCCCAGATCCTGGACCATCATGGGCACCCTTATCGCCTGGCCGTGGAAAGCCGGCTGGCCAATTGGCTGGCAGCACAGGGCGTGTTTCTGCTCAGTCGCCAAGGTTAGGCCCTTGGGCACTAAGATAAGCACTGGAAGGTCTATTCTGCGGCGCGACCCACCTCACCCCGACCCTCATAGGCACTAACTTAAGGAATCTCCGCCGCTGTCGGAGTGCGAGAAAAAGGGGTCAGAGTGAATTTCCCGCCACATCCTTTCCCGCGCGGCCACGCGCGTCGAGGAAATTCACTCTGACCCCTTTTTCTCGGGGGCTCGGACGGAGCAGGAAATCCCTTAAGTTAGCGCGTATGACCCCGGCCCTCTCCCCCCTGAAGGGCGGAGAGGGCCGGGGCGGGGAATGCTCATATGCCACCAACGAGCTCATCTCAGCGCCTATGAGGGCTAGGGCGGCGGCGCTTGGAAAGATCCCTGGTCGCCGAGCCGAGCGCCAGGCGAGGTTTTGGCGTTGCTCACGGATACGTGTTTTGTCGCCCTGTAACACAACCGTTGACATGCGCCGGCAGATGGTTAACAGTTCATGAGTACGTCGGAATCGCGATCACCTCGCTGAGCCGGTCGCCGCCGGCAGAGAGTCCACGAAGTCGTTTTCGATCGATTTTCCCTGTCTCCGGCAGTTCCTGCGCTCCCGTCAAATCACCTTCGCTCGCCAGATCGTCTGCACTCTAGATGTCGAGGAGTCTTCGATGAGCTTTTCCCTACCCAAGGCCCGGGCCGCCGCGACGGCGCTCGGCATGATCGGAGCTATGTCGGCCAGCATCGGCACCGCCATGGCTGCGTCGGATACGCTTAAACCCGTGGATCTGGGGGCGCTCGCCGACCGCGCCGGCGACCAGACGATCTCGGTCACCGTCGCCTTGAAGCTGAGCAACCTCGCTGGGGCCGAGGCCCTGATGAACCGCCTGGCGACGCCGGGCGATGCGCTGTACCAGAAATTCCTGACGCCGGCGCAGGTCCAGGCCCAATTCGGCCCGGCCGAGGCCGATGTCGACAAGGTGAGCGCCAATCTACGTGCTGCCGGTCTGACGGTCGAGCGCACCGGCTCCACGACCTTGAGTGCCACCGGGTCGCTGGCGACCATGGAGCGGGTGTTCCAGACCAGCCTGCACCAATATCTCGCGGCATCGGCTGGCAATACCCAATCCTACACGTATCGTGCACCGCTGACGAAGCCGGTGGTACCGGCCGAGATCGCGCCGGTGGTCCAGGCCGTGGTCGGCTTCAGCACTCAGCCGGTCTTCCATTCGCATCTCCTCCAGGCGCCAACGACCCTGGGCGGCGAGCCGATCCAGCGCAAGAAAGGTGGTGCGCCAACGACCGGCAATGCGCCCGGGCTCTTGACGGTGACCGATTTCGCGGCACTCTACGACGTCCAGCCGCTCTATGAGCAGGGCGTCAGCGGCGGGGGCCAGACCCTGGCCATCGTCACGCTCGCTGCGTTCACGCCCAGCGATGCCTTCACCTATTGGAAGTCCCTCAATCTCAAGGTCGATCCGAACCGCCTGACCGTGGACAATATCGACGGCGGGCCAGGGGCGCCGAGCGACGCTTCGGGTTCCAGTGAAACCACGCTCGATGTCGAGCAGTCCGGCGGCATAGCACCGGGGGCCAAGATCATCGTCTACCAGGCGCCCAACACCAATCAGGGCTTCCTCGACGCCTTCGCCGCGGCGATCCAGAGCAACCGGGCGGACTCGATTTCGACCAGCTGGGGCGAGTTTGAGTTCTTCGACAATTTGGCCAATTCGCCGGTCACCGACCCGTTTTCGGGCGAGACCGTGAGCGCGCTCCAGGCCACTCATCAACTCCTCGTCGAGGCCGCTTTGCAGGGCCAGAGCGTGTTTGCGGCGGCCGGCGATTGCGGCGCCTATGACGTCTTCGACGAGGTTCCCGCCGGCTTCACCACGCCGCTGAGCGTGGATTATCCCGGCAGCGACACGGCGATCACCTCGGCCGGCGGCACGACCCTGCCCGGGACCCAGGTCTTCACGATCCCGACTGGCACGATCTCGATCGACGTCCCGACCGAACGCGTCTGGGGCTGGGATTATCTGGAGCCGCTCTGCACCGCACTCGGCCTGGACCCGATCGCCTGCGGGATCTTCCCGGCCGGCGGCGGCGGCGGTGTCAGCGTCTTCTTCGGGATCCCGCTCTATCAGGTGGGGATTGCCGGCACACAGTTGAGCCAGCCCGGCCAGGCCCTGATCGACCAGAGTGTCACCCCGGCGCAGACCATCTTCAACCTGCCGGCCCACTTCCCCGGACGGAACGTGCCGGATGTCTCGTTCAATGCCGATCCGGAGACGGGTTACATCATCGACTACACTTCCGATGTGAATGGCTTCACCACCCTGACCTTCATCGGCGGCACAAGTTTCGTGGCACCACAGCTGAATGGCGTCACGGCACTGCTGAACCAGAATGCCGGGCACCGGCTCGGCCTGCTCAATCTCCCGCTCTACACCCTGTCGCGGGTCGGGCTCGCCACCCAGGGGCCGGTGCCGGTGCTCAACAACATCGCCGCCGGGGATAATTGGTTCTATTCGGGCCGCAAGGGTTACAGCCCGGCCGCCGGTCTCGGCACGCTCAACGTGGCGAACCTCGCGAGGGTGACGCGGTAGGGTTTGGGGAGAAAGACCCCGCTTCAGCCTTCTCCATTTCCAGAGGAGGTTGAAGCGGGGCCGGATCTCACGCCTTCGTCTGCTTCAGCAGCCGCACCGCCATGAAACCGATGGCGCCGATGCCGAGCAGCAGCACACCCCAGAGCACGAGGCTCTGCCAGCCGCCGGCCGGCATGTCCGAGAGCGCACCGGTCGCCTTCTGTCCGGCTGTTCCAGTAAGCGGCCCGAGTTGGGCCACCGAGATCGGCGGGGCGTTGCTCGAGCCGTAACCGGGCATCAGCATGCCGGGCGGCAGATCGGCCGGTTTGGCGTCGTCCTTGCCGATTGCGAGGGTAAAGGGGCCGCTGCCGCTGGCCAGGAACACCAGCTGCTGCGCTGTGACGCCGACCGACAGGGTCGGCGCACCGCCCAGCCCGCCGCCGCGCGCATCGGGCACGAGGCGCAGCGCCCGGATCGGCGTCGGATAGAGTGAAATATCCTGCTGCTGCCACTCCTTGCCGTCGATCAGCAACCGGTAGAGCACGCTGCGCGCCAGCTCCCGCCACTCGGCATGCGGCACCCGCTCATCCTTGGTCGAGATCTCGACCGGGCTCAGCACATTGACCTGCGGCAGGGCGAATTTCAGCCGTTCGATCGCGATCGGCCGCTGGAAGTCCCATTCATAACCGTCCTTGTCGCCCCGGCTCGGCGCAACCGGATCCGACCAGCTGAGGCCGGCCGGGCGGTCGGTCGCACTGCCGGTGGTCAGCACCGCGGCGGTCAGTGCCGGCGCCTCGGCCGGCACGCGCCAGGTCAGGCGCAGATAGGCGGCATGGCCGCCGGGCAGGTCGATCTGCTTGCGTTCGACATGCTCGCCGTTGAATTCCAGCCGGGCCAGCTGGGCCGAGCCCTCCCAGCGTTGCCAGTTCTGCAGATCGTCGCTGGCTTCGACGGACAGCTGCTGGAAGCCGGTGATCGCCGGATCCCAGTCGAGGTCGAGCTTGAGGGCCGAACCCTTGGCCTGGCTGGTGTCGAGCAGATAGCCACGCAGCTTGGGCGCACCGGTGGCGGCCGGGTCGCCATCCAGCACCGAGACGATAGTGCCGTCGGTGCGGCGATCGACCTTGATCTGGCGCAACGTGTCGGGCGTGGCATCGGCGGCGTAGAGCGGGAACCATTTCAGCGGCACCTGCTGCTCGGTCTGCTCGGTGTGCGCCTGGTCGCGGATCAGGCTGAAGCGGACTGCCTCGCCCTGGCTGTTGAACACCCTGAGATCGCGCAGATCCGGCGCATGTGCGGCGAAATTCGCCTGGATCGGCAGGGTCAGCCGGTAATAGGGGCCGCCGCCCTGGAGCTCGATCGGGGCCGTAGTCTGGAAATCGGACGGCACTTCGGCTGTGGCCAGGGCCGGCAGCAGCAGCAAGGCCAGGGCCAGGGGGAACCGTATCATGCCGGGGTTTCCTCGCTCGCGGGCGCCGGCCGCTTGGGCGGCAGCGGCGCGAAATAGCCGGTGATCAGCAGCAGGATGCCGACGCCGATGAAGGAGATGATGCGCGGCAGCCCGCCGGTATTGGTGAGCTCGACCAGGAACAGCTTGAGGACGACGACGGCAACGAGTGCCGCACCGGTCAGCCAGACCACCCGCAACGCCCGGGCGTAGCCGAAGATCATCAGCCCCAGGGCGGTGATCGCCCACAGCATCGACAGGCTGGCCTGGACCAGCATCGAGTCGAGCAGCCCATCGACGGTATAGGGGATGCCGGCCCAATGATGGGCGGTGCGCAGGACCGTCCCGGTCAGCAGCAGCAGGGCCGAGGGGCCGAGCACCCAATAGCCGATCGAGGCGGGCACGCGCGCCGCCCAGGGCAGCAGGGTGAAGCGCTCGCGGAACCAGGACAGCAGCGCGAAGAGCGCCAGCATCTGGCCCAGCTCCAGCGGGTTGACCAGCGGCAGATAGGGCAGGGGTGCCGCATCGCCGTCGCTGAACACGGCACCCAGCCAGAACCACGCGAGCAGGATGAGCGCCACCGGCAGGGCGGCGACGGCGCGGTATTCGCGCTCGAAGGCGGTGACCGGCCAGATCGCCGGGAAACGCTTCTGCGCCGCCGCCAGCAGGTAGAAGGCCGGTACCGAGGCCCAGCCGAGCCAGCGCCAGGCATTGACCCGGTCGCTGAGCAGGATGAAGCCGTAGCGGATCTCGAGCGCCAGCACGGCGAGGCCGAGCCAGCACCCGACGACATGCAGCGCATTGGGCCAGTGTCGCGGTAAGAGGTCGCCGAGCCAGCGCAGTACGCAAAGATGCACGGCCAGCACTGCCGGCCAGGCGAGGTAGCCCAGATGGGCAGCCGGGTGATAATCCTCGTCATAACTGGCGAGCAGCACCAGGATCGCGATCGGCAGCAGCAGGGTCGACAGCATGGCCAGCGATTTCCACTGCCAACGGCGGGCGACCGGCAGCCAGAGCAGCGCGGTTGCGGCGGCGGCCAGCAGCTCGGCATGCGGCCGGCTTGCCTCGGGCAGGAAGCGGAAGATCTCGCCGAGCCAGGCGAAGCTCCACCACAACGTCGCCCAGCCGAGCAGGAAATTCGACAGCAGTGCGAAGTCCAGCCCGGCGAGCAGCGGCCTTGTGCCCTGGCGCGAGGCCCGCAACAGGCGCCAAGCACCGATGAAGGCGGCGAGTGCTATCGCTACCGGTGTCCAGAAGCCGGTATGGGCGAGCGGCGTCAGCCCCTCGGAGGGCAACGCGCTCAGCGCCGGATAGGCCCCGAACAGGAAGGCGGCACCACCGATCACCTGCAGCATCAGGCCGAAGCCGAAGCCGATCCATTGCTGCAGCCGCAGGCTGAAGACCAGGATCAGCACGCCGCTCGCCGCCCAGACCCCGCCGGCCAGACCCCAGGGCAGCACGAACAGCACGGCGAGATTGAGGAAGCCCAACCCGAACAACAGCAGCAGCGACAGGCTGCGCAGCGCTACCGGATCGGCCTTGGCGCGGACGCTGCGGGCCAGCAGCACGGCGCAGGCCATGGCAGCAGCGCCGATCAGGGCGGCCACGAACAACCCGCCCAAGCCGGAGTCGAGCACGGCGCCCGGACCGCTGGCGCCGTGGAGATGGAACAGGAAGACCAGCCCGCCGGCGCCTTGGATCAGGAGTGCCGCAACCAGCCAGGGGCGTCGGCCGAGCCGCAGACCGGCCGCCAATGCGGCGAGGCCGAGGGCGGCCCAGGCAATCGACGTGCCGTCGGCGCCGAGCGACAGCGGGGCCACCAGTGCCAGGAAGAACAGCCCGCCGAAGGCGAAGAGCGTCAGCAGCGCGCGGTCCTCGATGCGATGCCGCTCCAGGGGGACGCGATGCAGCTGCCAGAAACTCGACAGCAGGGCAGCGGCGAGCATGGCGGCACCCAGCCGCGAGCCGCTCATGAGCCGTTCGTCATTGCCCCAGCCCAGCGTATCCAGATAGGCAAATGCCGCGCCGAATTGCACCAGGGTGGCGAAGGCGCGGCCGAGGCGCCGGTTCTGCTTGATCGCGATCCAATAGATGCCGGCGCCTTCGACCGCCCAGGCAGCCGAGGTCCAGCGCGCATCGAGGCCGAGCGGCACGGCCAGGGTCCCGAATATCACGCCGAGCGCGATGAACACCTCGACCAGCGCCAGATAGCGCCATTGCGTGCGGCGCAGCAGCAGGCTCGCGGCCAGGATATAGAACAGGCCGAGGCCGAGCGCGCTGAAGGCGCTGCCATAGCGATAGGGCTCGACCAGGCCGGCCTGCAGCCCGAAGGCGGCGAGAGGGGCGCCGAACAGCAGGATGCCGTCGAGATAACTCGACTGGCGCGCGGCCCACAGCACCATGGCGGTGCGGTCATGTGCCGGCGGTTCGCCCTCCGCATCGCGCAGCACGCGCCGGGCGAACAGGAACGCGATCGCCACGAACATCAGGAAGAAAATGATCAGGAACGGTTCGGTGCTGGCCAGCATCTCCGGCTGGTAATCCGCCAGCGCCCAGCTGCCGCCGATGCCGAGCGTGCCGACGAAACCGATCAGGTTGAGCGGCCGCCAGGCCTTGAACCAGGCGACGGTCAGGATGCCGGCGTCGAGCAGCAGGAAATAGCTGAAGAGGGCAACATGATGCTCGCCGCCGGTCGAGACCAGGATGGGGGCGGCAAAGCCGCCGGCCGCTGCCACCGCCGCCAGCCCGAGCGCATCCTGTACCACGGCCAGGATGACCGAGAATGCCACGACCGCGACCAGCATGACAAATGCCGCCTGCGGCGGAATCAGCGGGTTCAGCTTCATGGCGGCGAAGATGGTCAGATACAGGATGGCCACGGCGCCGCCCTGCAGCATCAGCCCGTAATTGCGCCGGCGCTCGCGCAGCCGCCAGCCGATGACCAGCAGAA
>Ga0302314_10001755_pt1 | contig 40639 bp, 34 predicted proteins | sample III_Palsa_N2_3_FD_200533 | JGI IMG/M metagenome (GOLD analysis project Ga0302314, IMG submission 200533) | Peat permafrost microbial communities from Stordalen Mire near Abisko, Sweden - III_Palsa_N2_3 | ecosystem: Environmental > Terrestrial > Soil > Palsa > Peat permafrost | place: Sweden... | reverse complement strand
ATGTCGGGTTGGGGTCGCCCGCCGCTGCCCGGCGAGCGACGTCGAGGGGCAGGTGTGCTGCTCATAGCGGACGGACACCGGTCGACGCCGCTTTGTTCCCGTTGACCGCGACACTGCTGGCCGGCGGCTTCTTCTGCACGTCCCCAATGGAGGGTGCAGGTGGCGTAGATGGCCTCAAGCACGGCCTCCAGACCCGCAGGCCAGTCGGCAGGCTCGGGTTCCTCAAAGCGGATACCAGCCACCTTGATCTTGCGTTTGGCACGTACCAGCCGTTTGGTTATGGCCTCGGGCTTGACCAGGAAGGCGCTCGCGATGCGGGCCGCGTCCGGTTCCAAGACGGCCTGAAGCATCAGTGCGCTGCGTGGTGGGCGCAGACAAGCATCAGCCGCAGGCGACTGTCTGGAACGGCACGCGCCTCGGGCTCGGCGTCCTAGTCGGAGGGTCACAGCACGGTGAGCGTCGGGTCGTCGGCGAGCCGTTCGCGTCGTGTCGCCATCAGCAGTCGGTGGCGCGCGGTCGTCAGCAACCAGGCGTCGGGCGCCGAGGGTATGCCTTCGACGTGCCATCGCGTCAGCGCCAGCGCAAAGGCGTCGGCTAGCGCATCCTCGGCCGCTGCGATGTCGCGTCATTGCCAGGCCAGCCACGACAGCAATCGGCCGTAGCCGTGACGGGCGGCGTCCTCCGCCGCACGTGCTGCACTCACTTCGGTGCCATCGCCATCACGGGCCATACGTCGGCGGCGCCGACGGCCGAGCTGGGACTGCGTTCGGCCCACTTCAGCGCTTCGTCGAGCGACGACACCTCGACGACAGCATAACCACCCAGCAGACCCTTGGTTTCGGCGAAGGGGCCGTCCTGAACCTGGCGCAGGCCCTCACGCACGCGAACGCTGGTCGCCCCGAATGCGTCGAGGCGATGGCCTCCGCGCAGAACGCCTGCGGCCGCCATCGCGTCCATGCAGTGTCGCCAGGCCTCCATAGGAGCGGCGTCTCGTACTGGGTCGGCATTGGTCTCGTAGACCTCGGCGGGCTGATAAAAGGTAAGAACGAATTCCATGGCGATCTCCTGCGCCGCATCGGCGGCATCGAGGTTCGGCACATTACCGCGCCTGAATGTAGATGCACGGGCCGGTGGGCAACGGACATCAAGTCAGGAAACTTTGCGGATTTTTCGCACGAGCCAGCGGCTGCAATTCAGGCTCAGAGCCCACGCCGCCAACATCTTGCCGCACGAGCGCTCGGCTGACTCACCTTCGAAAGCCGCGACCCGCCGGCGAACGGAGCAGATGGTCTACGAAGCTAAGATGCGCTGGCGTCGATCAGTGCTTTGATGTCTTTCATGGTTCTGCGGTCTTGTGTGGATCGACCATCTTCCAGCGGTGCGGCAGCAAGTCGTCGATGCGGCGGTCCGAATGTGCCGGCGGCCGCTCTAACGCGCGCGCAAGTAGGCGTGCGGGTCGTGCCCGTTGAGCTTGGCCGACTGCACCAGGCTCATCACAATCGCCGCGCGCTGCCCGGCCAGTTCGCTGCCCGTGAACAACCATGCACGGCGCCCCATTGCCCAGGGGCGGATCTGCCGTTCGAGGTGGTTGTTGTATACGGGCACTTCGCCATCGAGCAAATTCCTCGTCAGCGCCGTCCAGTGGTTCAGGCTGTAGTCCAGCGCCTTGGCCGTCGCACCGCCGTCGGCCACGCGGGCGCGCTCGAGTTGCACCCACATGTGCAGTTCGTCCCACAGCGGCTGGGCCAACGTCTTGCGCAGACCCAGCCGCTCGGCGGCGTTCATGCTCGCGAGTTCGGCCTCGATCCGGTAGATCGCCGCGATGCGCCGCAAGGCCTCTTCCGCCACGGCACTCGCGTCGGCCTTGACCAACTCGGCGTACTTGCGTCTCGCGTGCGCAAGGCAGCCCGCGGCGACCCGCCCTGGGCAGGTCTCGGTGTCGAGGACGCTCTCGTACGCAGCGTATTCGTCGCGCACCAGCGTGCCCTGCCAACTTCGCCCGCCATACGGCCCCTCACGAGCCTGCATGAACTTGATCGCGTACAGCGCACCGCGGCCGAGGCAGAACTCGTAGATGACGCCCGGCGTCGGATCGAACACCCCTCACGCGTAGCCCCACACGTAGGCCTTCTTCGTCTTTCCTGCGCCCGGATCCAGCATCGACACCGGCGTCTCGTCAGCATGCAGCACGCCAATCTGATCTTCCAATGCGGCGCCGGGTTTGGCTTGGCCCGAGGTCCTTAGTGCGACAGAACTGGACCGCGATGTCCAGCCAAAGGTTTTGCGCGCGGGAAGTACGAAAAGTCGTAGTTCGAATGCGTGCGTGCGGCGATATAACTACGTGCACTCATGCTTGCCCCACTCGAGTTGCGAACCTAGAGTGGGCCTCGAACGAGGACGCGGGCTCCAAACATGTCCAGACAGTCACGAGCACTCGCCAACGGCGCCCGCATTGGCTGTGCCCTGTGCGCCGCCGGGCGGCACAGCGAGCTGCTGCTCGCAGGCCTGCAAATGCTCGTCGTCGCAGCCGGGTGCTCATCGCCAAGGGATCCAACGTCTCTTGGGCAAATACGCGATTTAAGTGAACCTCAGCAGGAAAGAATCGAAAATGATCAGGCATACGCAACCAAATGCCCTATCCAATTACCTCCGAACGTCTGTTGCCCCAATTGTCTTGGGCGCGATCATTTCAACCGCGCCGATCACGCCCGCTTACGCCGCCTACAACCATCCGGGTGTTTTGCTGAGCCAAGCACAGTTGGATTTCATCAAGGCGCAGGTTGCCTCCAACGCGGAACCATTCGCCTCCGCCTATGCAGCCGCAGTAGCCAGTCCCTATGGCAGCCTGACCTACAAACTGCAGGGACCGCCTTCGAGCAACGTCATCCAGTGCGGCTCCTATTCGAGTCCCGACGACGGCTGCTCGGCTTCGGATCAGGATGGGACGGCCGCTTATACGCAAGCTCTTCTATGGTACATAACCGGCACTACTATCTACAGAGACAACGCGATTAAGATTCTGAACGCGTATGCGAACGTAACATATGATTATAACCCCAATGACAAAACCACCAGCAATGGCCCGCTCCAAGCTGCCTGGGACGGCGACAAATGGGCACGCGCCGCTGAAATCATTCGCTATAGTTCCGACAAATGGTCCCCGGCGGAAATCACCGCCTTCAGCAATTTTTTAACCAATCAGATCGTTCCGTTGATTTCCAAAGGCAGCGGCAACAATGGCAACTGGGAATTGAGCATGGCCGAAGCCTTGATTGGCATCGCCGTTTTTACCGACAATCCGACTCTTTATGCGCAAGCCACCGCCTTATGGACGCGGCGCGTTCCCGCTTATATCTATGATTTCGCCATCGATGGGGGTGCCCCGGCGCCCTTCCCAGTCGGTACGCCTAAAGGCACGAGCTGGAATGGACAGACCACTTTCTCCGCCAAGTCCAGCGGCGTCTCACAGGAAACTTGCCGGGACCTTGAACATACCCAATTCGGAATGGCGTCGATGATAAATGCCGCCGAGACCGACTATATTCAGGGTGGAACTCTATATACATCCCAGCGGGCTCGAATCGAAGCAGGACTGGAACTTAATACTTACTATCTAACGCCCCCTCAGCCTGTCGTGCCGAGCTATCTTTGCGCCGGCGGAGGAAACGAGTTGAGTCGGTCGATTTTCTATCCGACATTCGTCATCGCCTACAACGAGTTCCATAACCGACTTGGCGACTCGTTGCCGAACACGGCGGCCTACATAGCCACCGAATCAGTCAATCTTCCCGATAAAATCGGCGCAGGCACCAATCATATGATCTCCAACGAGGTGTTGACGCATTGGGCAGATGCCAGTTCATCTTCCGCCCTGCCCCCGCCTCTGCCACCTCCACCTCAGGCGGGTCAGGTAACTCTGGATGCAGCGTTGAGTGACAACACCAATAGCCAGACAAAGTACGATCTGACCTTCATCAACGGCGGAACGGCGCCGATCGCATCGGTCAGCGCCCGCGTCTATTTCGATATCTCCAACGTCCTGACCGCCGGTTATAACGCCAGCGACATCGTTTGCCAAATTCGATCCGCGCCACCGGGCAGCACCTGCACCTTGTTGCAATACTCCGGGAGCACCTATTATGCGGACACGACGATCGGCGTCTTGGGTGCGGGCGCTAAAGCGAATGACAATATTACCCTGAATCTCGCGCGGTACCAGAAGGTTTGGAACACCTCGAATGACTATTCGATTGTTGGGTTGACCAGCACTGCGACCGCGACGACCAGAATACCGGTCTATTCGGGCACCACTTTGTTAGAGGGAACGAATCCCTAGCGGGCCGCAGAAATACCTGGCTGACGGTCCACCGCAGCGTGCTCGCGCGTTATCTCAGGAGACAACGACAGACCCACTTAATGCACCGCCACGGACGGTTCTGTCGCACTAAGGACCTCGGGCCAGGCCAAACCCGGCGCCGCATTTGAAGATCAGATGGCGAGCGAGTAGAACTGGTCAGCAGCAGACAAGGTTTGTCTTTGGGGCCAGCGAGCTGCCAGTTTTTGATCATGTGCATCGTCTCGATGTCCGCGATTTGTCGGCGCGCATAGTCGGATTCCTTGAAGCCGAGCATGGGCCGTGTTCTGCGCTTGATGGCACGATCATCTTGTTCAGGTATTTGTACTGGCGCAGCTCGATGGACGCGCCGCTGTGGGCGATCAAACCGAGCACCGCGGCCGTGTTGGCGCCGCCCTGGTCGATGGTCACGTTCTCAGGTACGTCGTGCAGCTCGATCGCACGCTCGAAAAAGCGCCGGGCCGCCGCCTCGTCGCGTCTGGCCGTGCGCAGGAAGTCCACCGTCTGGCTCAGCCGATCGACGGCGCGATACAAGTACTTCCATTGCCCGCCGACTCTGATGTAGGTCTCGTCCATGCGCCAACTGCGTCCGACTGAGCGTTTGCGCTTGCGAAACGCCTTGGCCAGCACCGGCAAGATCTTCAGCGCCCAGCGATGCACGGTCGACGGCCACGCCTCGTTCAGCCATCATTTCCTCGAGGTTGCGCAGGCTCAACGGGTAGGCCGCGTACCAGCGCACGCACACCAGGATGATCTCCAACCGCTAGTGAAGCCGCTTGAGCACCTTACGAAGCACGGACGTTTCGAGTTGAATGTGGGCCGGTACCATGGCCCGTATCGTAGCGGCTCCCTCCTATTGCGACTGAGCCCGCTTCAGTCTATGGCAATGGCTTGGTACTCAGCCCTACGAGGTCTCGTGCCGCGGGCGTTCTTGAGTACACCGAAGGGCAATCATCTCGGAGGGCGATGTGGCCAGCGCCGTTGACAGTCGGCGACCAGAATCTTGCGGCCGGCCTCGGGGAGGCCTCTACGGCCTAGCAACTGGAATCGTCGCAGTCTCCGCGCTCGATGCGGGTGCGGCGGGTGCGGTGGGTGCGATACCGAACTTGTAGACATCCGCGCCGACTGCGAACCCGACGAACTCGCGTCCCTCGGGTATCACGCGGATCTTGTTGACCACTCGACCAAGATCGACCGGATTCCAGGTCGCGCCACCGTCATGCGTCTCGAATCCTCCCTTGTTCGTTCCGATCCAGCCGAGGTCCTCGTTCGCGAAGCCAATGCCGAACTCATTGATGTCGTGATTGCTGGCCATCGGGATTTCGTTCCACGTCCCGCCACCGTCCTGGGTCTTGACGACATATCGTTGTACGTTGGACGTATCCTGGTCGTAGCTCTGTACTGTTGCGTATCCGGTCCTTCGGCTCGGAAAGGAACCCTTCCATATGAGCTCTGATGGTCTGGCGGATTCATACGCCTTGCGCCAGGTCTGACCGCCGTCGTTTGTCGTGACGATCATGGCGTGCGAGCGCTCGACATCTGCATCGCTTCCCGCGAAGACGACGCCATTCATCTCGTCAAAGAACTTGACGTCGAGAATCATGGCGACGTACGGATTCATGTCAATCTTGCTCCAGTGCGCGCCGCCATCGATCGACCTCAATAGCCAGGCCGGGCCACCGACACGGCCCGCCGCGTGGACAATGGTGCGATCGGTGATGACTCCCGCATTGATGGTGCGCGCATGCAGGACGTCGATCGCACAGATGCCCTTAACCGGCGGCCCGGGAATTCTCGCTACGGCGTCCCAACGGTTGCCGCCGTCCAGGGTCTCGTAGAGCGGAGTTTCGTCAGTCACACCAGGAAAATAGTCGGTACCGATGTTGCCCGCAAATCCGTGCCTTTCATCCAGCATTCCAATTGCGCGGAAGTACGTTCCTGGTTGATAAAAAACCAGGCTCCAACTCGCACCTCCGTCGTCGCTGCGGAAAACTCTGCCCTTGCCATTGACGTAGAAGCCAATTTTCGGGTTCACGAAGAAGATGTCGTCTTGCTTGCCTTTGTAGGGTTCCGTCGCGAGCTTGTACCAGTGAGCGCCTGCACTTGGCCTCAACGCAGCGTCGGGCGTGGCCGAAGTCAAGCTTCGCTGCAGGAGCGTTCCCTGCGGCTCGGTCGCGCACGCGGCCAATACACAAGCAGTGACGATGACAAGAGCAGCATGTTCTGCAAACTTCATTGGCAACCTCCACGATGTTGATGCCGACCGAATCTAGCAAGGGGTTCGAATACACGCACTACTAACCGGATGAACTACCGAAATCAGGGTGCGATCGGGGAATCAGGCCTCAGGGCCAGACGAAGTCGCCGCGGCCTTGGGGGGGGTATTTCGGCCGAGTAATAGTTGGCGCCGACTTCGCTTTGAGCTACGCGCCGACGACCCGTGAGCCATCCTGCCAGGCCCACAAACCCAGCGTGCATACGGATTTCGCAGTGAATTGCATGGCTCACCTGGAGGTCGGTATACCCCGGCAAATTGGCTCACTCCGACGTCGGCGTGAACAAGGCTCATCGGAGCCAACGAGTTTGAGGCGAATCACGTCTTCGACATCTGTTACCGCAACACCTCGGACGTCGTGCCGACCGCAATCACCGGCGACATGCACAGCCTCAACAAGGTCAACTTCGGCATCCTGGACTGGTTCGGGTCGCGCTACGAGCCGCCAAGACCATGCACATGATTCGCAAGGGCGATTGGGCAGGACCCGCAGGCCAAGTCATGTCCGCAGCCGAGCTGTTCTACGGCCTGGCCTCCTGAGCTTCACCGTTCCCCCCCGATCTCAGGCCGTCAGTCCTCTGCTATTGCGACAGTGCCGAAAAAAGTTTGACGGCGACGTGATGGCAGAAGCCGGGTGCTGTGTAGCTGCTTGAAGTCGCACGTTCGGATCATGAACTGAGAATCCTTCCTTACATCGCACGAGATAGTAGGTCGCCGTCGACCGAAGGGGAGCCCACTTCTTGGCGAAGGCGCGCATCTGGTCGGGCGTGGGAGTGGTCTTCAGGCACTTCAGGTGTCGGTATCCTTCACATACCCTGAAGTCGTCTGCGGGTAGCACATCCATTCGCCCGAGGGTGTCAATTAAAAACATGTCGACCGTCCACCGGCCCACGCCGGGCAGGTCAGCTATGCGTGCGACAAGAGCGTCGTCCGTCATGTTCACTGCTTCACGCCTGGACGGAATGCTTCCGTCGATGACTGCCTTCGCGATTCCGAGCAGCACGCTGGCTTTGGTTCGGCCGAAGCCACACGCCTTTAGCGCTGGCAGCCCCGCACTGATGATGTCCGACGGGGTAGGAAATGGCGTGCTCGGAAACAGCGTTAGGAATTGCTCGAGGTGGCGGACACCGGCGTGAGGATCCATTTGCTGCGCCGCAATCGCGCGTATCAAGGCTTCGTACGGCTCCATAGTCTGGGGAACTGGCGTTGTTCCTGGCCCGACGCGACTTATTAGGTTCGCCCAGTCGTTGTCGATCGTGGCGAGCTGCTCCCAGGCGCTCGGAAAGGCTTTAGAGAGCACGATGCTGGAGCTTGTGTTCATGAGCGAATTCCTGGAAATCATGGAGTCGAACCGTCGTTGCTGTATGCGCCGACTCCAGCCCTGTGCCGCTGACTACCGTCCCCTGCATCTTGAAGCGCCTTCGAATAGGCGGACCAGGCAGCCCAATACGCTTGGCCCTTGGTCCGGTCTGTCCTCAACGTGAATCCAGCAGCGTTTTCGTAGATCAAGATCGAATAGTTCATGGGGTGTCTTCGCGGTAGTTGACAGCGCAAAACGTTGACGGTCGCTTCATTGACGAGGTAGTCGCACGAATTTCGACATCGGTATCGCAAGATTGTTGGCCGAAGGTCGCGCACTTCTGACGCAGTAGGCGACGGACTTCGCGCCGTCCGCTGAGGGCGGCACGCCGTCCGCCTGCGAGACGCCTCGGCGAATCGTCCAGAGGTAGTGTTCGGAGATATCTTCTTGGATCATGATGCGGCGGGTCGGCCGGCTTCCGTCGCTACGGCGGCTCTCGGCTCCTGGTGGCTCGCGGCGGCCTGTAACGGTTCTACGCAAATCCGCAGGTCGACGGCGTTGTAGCAATCCGGCCAGCATGCGGAACTTTGGCTTCCAGAACTCGGCGTCGTCGATCGCGACAACGTCTGCCGATTGCGCAAGGAAGGTCTCGACGATCGTCAAGTCGAGGCCCTGGCTTCCGCCGGTCACGATCAACTTCTTCTTGATGCTCATGTCTGCCTCTCTCTTGTGAACGCGCCAAAGGCCGCGCCGTTGCCGAGAAGACGCAGACGCCATCCCGAACGGATCGGTCTACCCAAGAGTTTCTGCGCAGTCGAGCGAGTTTGGCGAGAAGGCTCGTCACGGAGTTCAAGAAATTCATTCGAATCGATCCGTTTGCTTGCTGCCACGCGTCTATGCAAATACGGGCTCCGCATTGTTGAGTTCGCGGAGCAAACCGATGTCGGACCGATCCATCTCCGAGCCACCAACCCGTAGCTGTTGTTGCCCGCCCTGTCGGCTACCCCGCAGGAGCAGTTTCCACCTTGTCGGCGCTTACAATAGCCGAGATAAATTCGCCGGACGAGGTGATGTATGTCCTCCGCCGCCGTGCTCGATCGGCACTGATTTTCACTCGAGGGAGACGACGTGACGATGCGCGCAATCTGTTTTCTAATGACGGGCTGCCTGGCGTTGCTGGCCGGAATGGCCCAGGCGGCCGACCTGGGCATCGTTGGAGTCAAGATCTACCCTTCGCCCACGGCCGCGCCGATCGCGGACGCGGTGATCCTGATCCACGATGGGCTAATCGTGCAGATTGGTCGGCGCGGCCGCACGCCTATACCAGCCGGCTACACCGTACTTGACCGGACGGGCGATATAGTGACGGCGGGTTTCTGGAACAGCCATGTTCACCTCATTGCGCCGCAGCTGTTGGATCCGAACTCCAGCAGCGCCGCGTTGAGCCATGTGCTCCAGTCGATGTTCACCCGCTGGGGATTCACGACCGTCTTCGATCTGGCCTCGACGATGGAAACAGCCAACGCGATCCGCAGTCAGGTCGACGCCGGACGCGTGGACGGGCCTCACGTACTGACCGTCGGCGCACCGTTCTATCCTCACAGCGGCACGCCGGTCTACGCAATCGATATTTATCGAAAATACCATCTGCCGTCGGCTGAAATCCAGTCAATCCCCCAGGCCGTCGCCAGGGTCGACCAGCAAGCCCAGCAGGGCGCCAATGGGATCAAATTGTTCACCGGCGCGATTGTCAACGGCGATATCGGAGTGTTGGTCATGCCCGCCGATCAGGTTCGCGCGATTGCGGACGAGGCCCACCGGCAAGGACTTCCGGTGTTCGCTCACACGAGCGACAAGGCCGGCCTGGACGTGGCAGTGGACAATGGGGTCGACATCATCGCCCATATCGCACCGCTGGCCGGGCCATGGGGCCCTGACTTCATCGCCCGCCTGAAAGCCCGTCATATTGCCCTCATCCCTACTCTGACCCTGTTCGTGGTTGAGCCGGATTCGAGCACGTCGATCGATGTCGGATTGCAACAGGTCAAGGCTCAGGCCGAGTCCGGGGGCGACATCCTGTTCGGCACTGACGCCGGCTTCATGGAGGTGTACGACACAACCCAGGAATATCAGCTGATGGGGCGTGTGTTGGATTGGAGGGCCATTCTGGCCTCGCTCACCACCACGCCGGCGCGGCGATTCGGCCAGGCAGGCCAGGCTGGCCGTGTTGAAACGGGACTTCGTGCCGACCTGGTGGTATTGGACGGCGATCCTGCGAAAGATGTCGCCAATTTTGCCAAGGTTCGAGACGTTATCCAGAGCGGCCGACTGATTTACGATCGCGTGCGGCCGAATTGACGGAAGCCGGATCGGTGGTTCGGCGTGGTTCAGAACAGGGTTCCACTTTGCGACAGAGCCCGTTGAGCGAAGCCAACGGTGACCGGACTGCGAAAGGCCGCCCGCTCAGCGCGGTTCGCCTAAAGCCGACGTCGACGGCGGACGCTTTCGCTTGCCGCCGCGGGCCGCCTGCATCGCGTAGCGCAGCCCGGCCTCCGCAGCCGCCAGAAGCGGCTCGGCGCGTGCGCCATGCTGTGGCGCGAAGGCGATGCCGACCGACACGTCGTCGGGACTGGGCACGGCCGAGCCCTGCCGCGCGTCGTCGAACGCTTGCACCAGCCGCGCCGCTGCGGACAGCACGGCACCACCGTCGAGCAGGCCCTGGGCAATCACGATGAACTCGCCCCGCTCGCCGTGCAGCAAACGGTGCAAGACCGGTGACGCCGAACGGAGGCGGCGCAGCACGTCGGCAATGTCGGGATCGTCCGGATGCGGGCGCGCTGCATCTCGCGGGTCACCGGGCGCACCGCCGCGACCCAGCACGAACACGGCAAGGCCGCGTGCGTCACCGGCGGCGTGCTCGATGATCGCGCCCAGCATGGCCAGGCAGCTCTGCCGGCTGGAGCGCCCCCGGAAGGGCGCGCAGGCGCAGGCCGGGTCATCGCAACAGAACTCACTCATGCGCATTGCGATCGGGCTCTGACTTCGGAGGGGCGATCGCGTAGCGCCCGCGGTTCTGTTGCGATAGCGGAATCGGGCCAAAGGAAATCGGTCGCCGGCTGAGGATCAACAGGCCAGCGAGTAAAACTGGTCAGGGGCGGACGCAACTTGGTCTTTGAGGCTGTCGAGCTGGCCCTTCTTGATCATGTGAACGGTCTCGATGCCGGCGAGCAGGGCGCGCGCGCAGCGGAAGTTCTTGAACCCGAACAAGGGCCGCACGATGCGTTTAATTGCGCGATGATCCTGCCCGACAATGTTGTCGAGATACTTGCTTTGCCGCATCTCGATGTCGGCGCCCGAATCGGCCCGTATGCCCACGATGGCCGCGGTGTTGGCGCCGCTCTTGTCGACGGGAATCTTGTCGGGCACGCCGCGCAGATCCATGGCGCGCTCGAAGAAGCACCGCGCGGCAGCGCAGTCGCGGTGCACGCACAGCAGGAAGTCGGTCGTGTCGCCAGCGCGGTCAACCGCGCCGTACAAGTATTTCCACTGGCCTCCGATCAAGATGTAGGTCTCATCCATCCGCCATCTCGTACTCACGGGGCGCTTGCGTCGGCGCAGTGCCGTGGCCAGCACGGGCAAGATCTTGACTGCCCACCGGTGCATCGTGGTGTGATTCACGACGACGCCGCGCTCGGCCATCATCTCTTCGATATCGCGCAGACTCAACGGATAGGCCGCGTACCGTCGCACGCACACCAGCATCACCTCGATCGGATTGTGAAGCCGCTTGAGTACCTTGCGCAACGATTCGATCATCTTCTTCGGTGTTTCGCTCATCGGCTCAGGTACCAGCGGACCCTCGCTGCAACAGAACCCCATTGGACTTCGGCACCGCCGGCAGATCGGCTGAAAGCTCCTTGATTCGAGGCTTCGGGCGTCTTCCGACGTCGCCTCATCGTCCACGGAGCCGCGTCGAACCAGATAGATCAGCGATCTCGAGATCTACGCGACGACTGTCGATTCAACGTCACACGTGATGGCCTCCATGTGCGCAAGCGCCTTGATTTGCTCGAAGTACGCCGGCATCTCGGGACGTTGTCGCATCGCGGCGATCCCTTCAGCGTTGCGCCACTGCCCGTAGATGACCACGCGGCGCCCATCACGCGAAGCGTGCAGGGAGGACGAGACGAAACCTGGCACCTTGGAAATCCACCCGTCGGTACCCTCCTTCAGGAGAGCCACCAATCGATCCCGGTCAGCCGGCTCCACGCTGAACACATTGACTAGCGTGGTGAGACGGGCACCGACATCGATGATCGGCTGCCCAGGGCCGGGTCGGGATTGCGCGAGCGCAACGCGCGAGGCGCCCGCACTGCTCGCCAACAGGGTGGTCAACAACAGCCGCCGGGTTGGCAGCTCGGAGATGGATCGGTCTGACATAGGTTTGCTCCGCGAACTCAACAATGCGGAGCTCGTATTTGCATAGACGCGTGGCGGTAAGCAAACGGATCGGTTCGAATGAGTTTCTTGAACTCCGTGGCGAGCCTTCTCGCCAAGTTCGCTCGACTGCGTAGAAAATCCTGGGTAGACCGATCCGTTCGGGATGGCGTCTGCGTCTTCTCTGCAACAGCGCCGCCTTTGGCGCGTTCACAAGAGAGACGCAGCCATGAGCATCAAGAAGAAGTTGATCGTGACCGGCGGAAGTCGGGGCCTCGGCTTGACGATCGTCGAGACCTTCCTTGCGCAATCGGCCGACGTCGTCGCGATCGCCCGCGACGCCTCGAAGTTCGGTCCCGCAGAGAGGTGCGGTGCCCGAATGATTCAGGGCGACGCCTCGGACGCAAGTCTGATGAACCGTGTCATTGAACGGGAGCAGCCCGATGTGCTCGTCCTCAATGCCGGCGCGAACCTGCCGATGAAGCCCATCGATCGGCAAAGCTGGGAAGAGTTCTCATCGACCTGGAACACGGACGTGAAGGCGACCCTGGTCGGCATCCAGGCGGCATTGCTGACGCCCATGAAGCCGGGCGGCCGTATCATCATCGTGTCCAGCGGTGCGTCGATGGTGTTGTCCCATCCGGCCATTGCCCCGGAGAATCTGAGACTTTCTGGCGGCTATACCGGAGCCAAGCGGATGCAGTGGTTCATGGCGCATCAAGCCAACACGGTCGCGGCGGAGCGGGGCCTCGGGCTGCGCTTCCAGGTGATCCTGCCGGGCCAACTGATGCCCGCGACGGCGCTTGGACGGACTGTGGCGCAAGCTTACGCACAGATCGAAGGTGTCAGCATGGAACGGCACGTTCTGGATCGCTATGGATCGATCCTCGCTCCGGGCGAGGTCGCGCAGCGCGTCGCTGAACTGCTGAGCGAGCCCCATCGAGCAGGTGTCGCGTTCGCCGTACGCGCGGGCGCGCCGCTGATGTCAGTCGACGTGCCATGACGTGAGTGGCCCTTCGTGGAAAAACAACCCGCTCAACATCCCAACTGCCTGACGTATGCCGCAACTGACACGCACTGAACTTGAGACGCTCTGGCCTACACTGCGCCCCAATCTTCACCGATATTGCGCTCGCATGACTGGCTCGACGATCGACGGTGAGGACATCGTCCAGGAGACGATCGTGCGGGCCCTCGATGCGTTGCCCTCGATGGGCGCCATCAACAATCCCGGAGGCTGGCTTTTCCGTATCGCGTACAACGCGTCGCTCGACTTTCTTCGTCGGCGCAAGCGCGAGCCCTTGGTTCAAGATGACGACGTCTCGGAGATCGCCGAGGAAGTCCCGGAGGTAGATTCCGACATCGCCGAGGCGAGCCTGCGCACATTCCTCAGACTTGCCGCATTGCAGCGCAGCGCGGTCATCCTCAAAGACGTTCTCGGGCACTCCGTCGAGGAAGTGGCAGCCATCACCGGCGTCAGTGCGATGGCCGCGAAGTCCGCGCTGCAGCGCGGCCGCGTTCGGCTGCGCGAGCTCGCCCTCGAGCCACAAGACGTCATGCTGCCGATGTTGTCGGATGTGCTGCGTGCCCGCCTGTCGGCCTACGTCGAAGGCTTTCGCACCGGCGACTTCGATGCCGTGCGCGCAATGCTGGCCGAGGAGGTTCAACTCGACCTGGTGGACAAGCTGCAGCGAAGGGGCCGGCGCGAAGTGGGCGAGTACCTGGGAAGATATGCGGCGGCCGTGCAATGGGAATACGCCGCGGGCGTGGTCGAGGGTCGCGCCGCCATGCTGGTCTATGACAAGAATGTCTCGTTGGAGAGTCCGGCCTATTTCGTGGTCCTCACATTTGAAGACGGCATGGTCGCCTCGATCCGTGATTTCCTTTTTGCGCGCCACGCGATGGACGGCGTCGAGATGATGGTTCTGTCAGCTCCATCCAGCGGTCACGGAACTGAACTCTAGGTGTTGAGGTTCATGGAGTTGTTCATAGCGGGGATCCGAATAATGGGGAAGAGTGGTGAGCGAGAGCCGAGTGTTGACCCCCCAAACGTTGGCCGCCGCCTCGCACTACTGGCGAACGTGGAACACGCCCCCGTGGCAGGGCTTGTCGCCCCAGGCGGCGACTTGGCCCGCACGCAGCCCTGTGCCCGGGTCGGCAGCCGTGTAGTCGGTGTCGAGCCCTTGCTGGACGGCGTCCAGCAGGTGCACGCCCCAGGTGTCAGCCTCGCGCTGCGCGACGCCCTGCAGCAGGTAGCAGTACGTCGACGCGGCATCGATGCCGGCGAATACGGGCTGGTTGCCCTGGAATTTCTCGTCGTGCAGACCCACACAAACACGCGACAGACTCTGCGCCCAGTTGCTCCCCGCCGCGCGTTGCGCGGCCTGCTCGACCCAGGTGTGAATTGCGCAGACGCTCAGCGACAAGCCGAACAGATCGAGCAGCACCTCGATCACCTCGCGGTACTAGCCGTGCGCGATCGGGACGACCGCCAGCACGAAGCGCCGCACCCAGGACCGGCTCACGCGAGGGAACGGCGCAGCAATGGCGTGTCACAAATATGTACCCCACTGGGTATAGCCTTACGCCTCACTGGACTTCATACTCAAATGATTCGCGTTTCGGACTAGGCCTCCGGCGACGCATACGTCACATCAACTCAAGCGAAGGCGGCCAGATGGACGGGGTGGCAGAGAATCAGGACGGCCCGGTCGGCTCCGACCGCCCGAAACGCCCGGCCGAGCCCGCCGAATCGGCGAATCCGACCCACGCCCTGCCGGGCGATGTCACGCAATTGCTGCAGCGCTGGTCGCAAGGCGACGAGGCCGCCTTCGACCGCATGCTCCCAATGGTCTACGACGAGCTTCGCCATATGGCGCGACGCCACCTGCGGCACGAGCGCGACGGGCATACCCTCCAAGGTACGAGCCTGGTGCACGAGGTCTACCTGCGCTTGGCCGAGAAGAGCCCGGCGCAATGGCAATCGCGCGCGCACTTCTTCGGCTGGGCGTCGATCCTCATGCGCCATATCCTGATCGACCATGCGCGCTCGCGCCAGGCCGCCAAGCGCGGCGGCAGCGTCGAATTGCTGAGCCTCGATGCGATGCGCGACGAACGTGGCGATGCCGCGGACGTGCCCGCACCCGCGCGCGCCGACAGCCCCGACTTGATCGCAATCGATCACGCCTTGCGTCGCCTCGAGCGCCTCGACCCGCAGCAGGGGCGCGTGGTCGAGCTGCGCTATTTCTGTGGACTGAGCATCGCCGAGACGGCCGAAGCGCTCGAAGTCTCGCCCGCGACGGTCAAGCGCGACTGGGTCACTGCGCGCGCATGGCTGCAGCGCGAGCTGGGTCGGCGTCGTGATGAATCGTGAGCCCGCACGGCGGCTCCGAAGCGCGAATGAACCGCAATGCGTAGCATGGAGGTTGCCCTATGACCACTCGTGACGCTGAAGTCGCCCACTGGCAGCGCGTGAAGCTGCTGCTCGCCCAGGCGCTGGAACTCGACGAGTCCGGCCAGCGCGCCTTCCTCGAACAGCTCGCCGACCCGCTGTTGCGCGACGAACTGGCCTCGTTGCTGAGCGCCGCGAGCGACGCCGACGGCGGGCTCGAGACGCTGCCGGTCGCGCTCGCGCTCGAGGCCGTGCAGGCGCGCACTGGACGCGCCTGGATCGGGCGCCGGCTAGGCCCCTGGCGCATCGTCTCGCTGATCGCCAGTGGCGGCATGGGTGAAGTCTGGCGCGCGGAGCGCGTCGACGGCGAGTTCGAGCAGTTGGTCGCGGTAAAGGCGATGCGCGAGGGCGTCAATCCGATCGGCCTGGCCGCACGCTTCCGTGCCGAGCGCCAGATCCTCGCGAGCCTGGACCACCCGAACCTCGCCAAAGTCCTGGACGGTGGCATCACCGACGACGACGTGCCGTACTTTGTGATGGAGCTGGTGGACGGCGAGCCGATCGATGTCTATGTCGAGCGCATACAGCTCGACATCGAGCAACGCGTGCGACTGTTCCGCAGCGTCTGCCAGGTGGTTCACTACGCGCATAAAAAGCACGTCGTGCACCGCGACTTGAAGGCCGACAACATCCTCGTGACGGGCGACGGCGCGGTCAAGCTGGTCGACTTCGGCATCGCCAAGCGCTTCGATCCCGAGGCGCCCGAGCCGCCGACGCAGACCGTCACCGCACAGCGCATCATGACACTCGTCTACTCGAGCCCAGAGCAGGTGCGCGGCGGTGAGATCACACCCTCAAGCGATATCTACTCGCTCGGCGTGGTGCTTTACAAGCTACTGACGAAGACGAGCCCGTACCCGGTCGCTGCGACGACCGGCAGCGCCTACGAGCTAACGCGTGCAATCTGTGAAACCGAGCCGCTGCCGCCCAGCATGGCCGCGGCGCCCGAGCTGCAGATCGAGCGACGCCGCCTGCGCGGCGACCTCGACGCGGTCGTGATGATGGCGCTGCGCAAGGACCCGGCGCGCCGCTACGCCACAGCCGAGGCGATGTCGGAAGATCTGTTCCGCCACCTCGAAGGCCTGCCGGTGCAGGCGCGCCGCGGTGCCTGGAGCTATCGCGCCGGGCGCTTCGCGCTGCGTCATCGCGCAGTGGTCGCCGCCGTGATGCTGGCCAACCTGGCGCTCGTCGCGGGCATTGGGGTGGCAGGCTACGAGGCCTGGCAGGCCAACCAGCAGCGCGAGCGCGCAGAACGCCACTTCGCCAGCCTGCATCAGCTCGCGCACGTGTTCATCTTCGATGTCAACGACGCGATCCAGAGCCTTCCCGGCTCGACCTCGGCGCGCTGGCTGGTCGTGGACACCGCGCTGACCTACCTCAAGGGCCTGGGCGCCGAGGCTGCGGGTGATGCGGCGCTGCAAACCGAGATTGCCGCGGGCTACCGCAAGGTGGGCGACATCCTGGGCAGGCCTTATGTCGCCAACCTGGGCGAACCGAAGGCGGCGATGGAAAACTATGAGCAGGCGCGCAAGCGCCTTGCGCGGCTTGCGCAGTCCACGGCCGCCGGTTCCGACGTTGGCCGCGCCGCGCGCAGCGAATACGCGATGACGCTGCAGCGCGAAGGCTCGCTGCTCGACTCGCTCGGGCGATACAAGGAGGCCGAGGCACTGCTGCGTTCCAGCCTCGCCGCCGCGACCCCGATGGGGAACGGCGACCGCACCGATGCGACCGATCGACAGATGCTCGCATCCATCTGGCTGAAGCTGGCGCAGGTGCAGTACGACGCCAACGAGCTGTCGGCGTACATCCAGAGTTCGGACACATCCATGAGCTTGGTCCAGGCCATCCTCGCGCGTACGCCGGACAACCAGGACGCGTTATTGGCGTCCGCTTTGCTGCATGACCTGCGCGGCCAGTACCTGGCGCAGCGCGACGAAAGCCTGGCGAGCGGTCTTGCGGCGCTGGAATCCTTCCGCCAGTCGGCCATGCTGCTGGATCACGCTCACCAGATCGAGCCTCTGCGCGCGGACATCCTGCGCAAGCAGGCCGGCGCGCACTCTAACCTCGGCACGACGCTGAACCGCGTTGGCGACCTCAAGGGCTCGGCCGCGCAACTCCGCCAGGCAGCTGGGTTGCTGGCCGGGCTGGCCGCCAACGATCCGCAGGACATGGACTCGCGCGGGACGCAGGCACTGGTTACCAGTAATCTTTCCGACACTCTGCGCCAGCTGGGCGAGTTCGACGCGAGCGTCGCCAGCGCACGCGAGGCGCTCGCACTGTTCGACCGACTCGCTGCGGGTGCGCTCCAGGATGCCTCCATGCAGAGCGCGACGGCTGTCGCGCGCAACACTCTCTCCGCCGCGCTCGATGCGCGTGCCGAGAAGCACGCGGACAACCGGTTAGCCGCCCAGAGGGATCGACGCGAGGCCTGCCAGCGCTACGTCGAGTCGATCCAGATCCTGCAAAAACTCAAGGACACGAGCGGCATCGTACCCGGCAACCTTGAACCCGACGCCGTGCGCCGGGCGATGCGGGAGCACTGCCCGGGATCGTGAAGCCAGGTTGGCGGGGCTGCGGCCAGCAACCTGCCAGTTCCGTATTTCTGCGACGCTAAAAATTCGCGCGATAAGGGTCAACGGTTACTCTCGGATACTCGCGCGTTGACCTGGCGGCCGACTGCGGGCGAGCTCCCAGCCGGATACTTCGTTGCATGACGGAGAGTGCGGGCCGCAATTGACATTCGAAACGAAGGCTGCCTTCGAAGCAGATCCGCGTGCGACTCGTGTCATCCGGCATCGCCGTCATCGTTGCCCCCGGCTGCACCAGTGTCGTCGCGCGTTCGGTCTAAACTCAACTCTTCCGCCGCCTGCTTCAGCACAGGCAGGCTGGCACGCCAATAGAACTCCCAATGCCTCCAGCCGGAGTCTTCCCCGATTTCCCAGTCTGGTCCACGAATGTTGGGCGTCGGCGGCACTAGCTGTTCCAGCTGCAGCGTCGTCTGCTCGCCCTGCTCGACAAGCCGGATGGTGATGATCGAACAGGCTTCGGCGACATCTGGCAGTTTGGCAATCCGCGACCAGTATGAATATTGAAGCAGCGACGGCCGCTCGAACTGCAGTACCCTGCCTTTGTCTCGATAGGTCTTCGAGCCGATCGGAGCCTCGATTTCGAACGATTCGCCGACTCGCCAATCCGTCTTGAAGTGAGCGATCCGCCACGTTTCTCCAGCCTGCGGAGAGACGAGCGCTCGCCACACGGTCTCGATATCAGCTTCGATGCGAATTGTTTGGGCGATTGTCTTGAGCGTCAAGCTTGGATCCTATGATGAACGGCCCATCTTGCATACCTCGGAGCCCGCTGACCGGATCCACGCCTCGTATTGGGCTGCTGCGAGCTCGGTGGACTGCCGAATAGTCGTCGTTGGCGAACGACTGCAAGTAGGCCGACAAGAGCGGTAGCGGCTGGCCTCCCGTTTCGGCAGCACCGGCGACCCATTGCGGCCGAACAGTATTGGCTTACAACCCGGTATTCCTCGAGGATCCCGACGTGCCCATCGCCACTAACCACATCGTGCGCCCCCTGCGCCCGATGCCGATGGGCAAGAAGAACTGGATGTTCTGCTGGACGGAGGTCGGCGCCCGCCACGCCGGCATCGTGCAGAGCCTGATCGCGACCTGTCGCCTGCACGACCTCGATCCGACCACGTACCTCGTCGACGAGCTGCAGCGCGTGGGCCAGTATCCGGCGTCGCTCGTCGCCGAGCTTACGCCGCGGCTGTGGAAGCAGCACTTCGCCGACAACCCGTGGCGCTCGGACTTGCATAGCTACGCGGCGTAGGCGGGGTCTGAGGAGCAGTGGAACCGTAAACCGGGTTAAGTGGGCAAGATGGATAGCCAACTTGAAATTTCCACCTCGTGGAGCACACTTGCTCTCGATGTCACAGAGGAGAGAACGATGCTTCTCGGGGTCGTCTTGTCGTCGTACGCTCTACAACGATTCGGCGACCCAGATGACATGGATTTGCCGGCGCCTGGCCCCTGGATCGCCGAGTGGAATTCAAAGTGCCGGCGCCGACACCGAAATGGCCACCGTGTCGATCACGACTTGCGCCACACGACGGCGCGTCGTTCCGGTCACTTTCGGTTCTCCTCGTACTGCTCGGCCCCCTCGATCGGCCGTAGCCATGGCTCGCGGCGTTTGATCCAGACCTCATAGCTTGGCACGAGAGGGGTAGGGGCTTCTGACAGGATCCCGAGCTTGATTTCCACCTCTCGATCATCAGCAAGGAACAGTCGCGACCCGCAGCGTGGACAGAAGTGCTGACCGTCGAATTCGGAGGTTTCACCCACGTGTTCAAACTGGTGGGCGGGCCAGATGCCATAGAAGGAAAAGGCCGACCCGCTTTCTTGCCGGCAGTTGGTGCAGTGGCAGATGCCGACGCGAAGGGGTTCGCCACGAATAGAAACCCGCACTTGCCCGCAAAGGCATTTTCCAGAAAGCACTGTCATGGCTGATACCTGTCCTGTCTGATGTGATTTTCGATGAGAATCTCATGCAAGGCTGCCTGTCGGATCGCGCAAGGCTCGCAATTCGCCCTTTGCCACCGCGTCGGGCACTGAGAACGAATACCGGCCCAGCATGTTGATGTGCTCGTGGAGCAGCGGCGATAAGCGGGCCACGTCAGCATGGAGCACGGGGTAGCCCGCGCACGCAGCTCGTTCAGGGCGGCCTCCATGTAGAGCGAGTTCCACAGGACGAGCAGTGCAGGATTTGGTGCCGCCGTTGATGAATAAATGCGGACAGTTGTGCGGCTAAAGAGCTGTCAAGTATTTAAAAAGTACGGCATCAAACTCCTGAGGCTTATCTGTGAAAACAGCATGTCCAGCCCCAAGGATTGTGACGGAGTAGGCATGAGGCAGCGTCTTGGTCAATGCCGCGAGATCAGAAGCGTTGGCCGACTGGTCGGCCAGAACCAACAGTACCGGCACGTCTACCCGGCTTAACGGTGTCACTCGATCCGGGCCGAACAGATCGTCCTCAAGCATGGCCGCTCCAATGCTAGGGGGTGTCTTCAGTGCGTCCCTAACCAGTTGGTCAAATTCGGCTTTCGGCTTTGGCGTTCTGAAGACTGCCCGCATCATGCCTTCAGTTGCCTCCTCGGGATATCGAGCATAAAGCGAGAGATGTCGCAATTGCTGGGCTGCTCCGGGCGCTGCGACGGCTTTGTCCCAGCCTGCTGACGGGGCGGCGTCGACAAACACGATGCCGCGTACAGCCGGCACGCCGAACTTTGAAACATATGCCCCAACATCTTGGGCCCCCTGCGACCAGCCAACCAGGACCACCGGCCCAGCATCCAGTTGGCTTAACACAGCATGCAGGTCCTCGGCGCGCGTTTCCGGTGTGTTGCCGTCCAATGTCTTTGTGGAGTCACCCTGTGAGCGAGGGTCGATGGCGATTACGCGATAGCGATCCGAAAAGGCGGTGATCTGCTCCGCCCAGATATCGGCAGTGAACCGCCAGCCTGGGATAAGTACGAGCGTGAGGGAAGCGGTACGGGGTCCTGCCTCCAACACCCGGATGTTCACGCCGGACTCAGTCTCGACGAAACGCGGGGCGGCGGTGAGGGCGGCAGGCAAGCTCAAAACAAGCGCGATGCCTACCGTGATCCACCATTGCGATTTCATTTGACTTCTCCTTCAATTGAAAGCGAGCATCAGACGGCTCTGAACTTGTCCGCAAGTGCCATACGGCTAGAGTTGGTCCTGTCGCATACGGATTCCCTGCTGCTTACGTACGTTGTCGGTAGCGCACCTGCACGCCACCGGTAGGGTCTCATTGCGCCGACGTTCAATTTTCCGACTGAACCTTATATCAAACTCTTTTAGGTGACAGATTCGAGGCGAGATGTTGCACGCATCGCGTACCGGTCGCAACCTGCGTTGCGACGAATGGCAGATTGGCGTCCGCGAATGGCGCATTGCGACCTTCCTTCGCCCGGAAAGTGAGGCCGACTTTCACTAGCTTTTGGCGCAGGCCCTGCCTTGGGCTCTGTCGCAACAGGCAGGTGTCGCTACGATACCTGCCATGGTACCCGTGCACATCCATCTCGAAACGTCCGTCCTTCGCAAGGTGCTCAAGCGGTTGCACTACCCGCTTGGTGTGCGTGCGCTGGTACGCCGCCTATTCCTTGAGTCTGCGCAATCTAGAGGAGATGATGGCCGAACGCCGCGTGGCCGTCGACCATGCCACGGTGCATCGCTGGGCGCTGAAGATCTTGCCGATCCTGGCCAAGGTGTTTCGTGGCCGCAAGCTCCCCGTCGGACGCAGTTGGCGCATGGACGAAACCTACATCAGGGTGAGCGGCGAGTGGAAGTATCTGTATCGCGCCGTCGATCGCCTTGGCCAAACGGGGACTTCCTGCTCACGGCCAGGCGGGACGAGGCGGCGGCGCGGCGATTCTTCGAGCGTGCGACCGACCTGCACGACGTGCCTGAGAAGGTCACCATCGACAAGAGCGGCGCCAACACGGCGACCGTGCTCGGTTTGATCGCCCATAGCGGCGTGTCCATCGAGCTGCGCCAGTCCAAGTACCTGAACAACCTGGTCGAACAGGACCATCGTGCCATCAAGCGCCGACCACGGCCGATGCTGGGATTCAAGGACTTCCACTGCGCCGCCCAGATCATCGCGGGCATCGACGTCATACCCATGATTCGCAAGGGCCAGTGGGCTGGCCCCGAGGGCCAAGTCATGTCCGCAGCAGAGCTGTTCTACAGCATGGCCTTCTGACCTTCCGCGATCCCACCGGCCTCTGGCCGTCAGTTCTCCGCTATCGCGACAGAGCCCAAGAACGCATTCGTCTACGACTATCCGACACGCTCGGCCTACCGGCGCAGGTGCAGAGTTGTCATTATCAACAGGCACGCGTCCTCGGGGCGGTTTCCGGAGGACAGCTCAACGCTTGATTTTCGGGTTCTCTTTGAGCCTGCTGATAGCCCGATAGAAGATGTCGAGCAGTGGGCTCTCGATTCGCACGGCAATCATTTCATCGCCGTCGAACCTCAAGTTCACCCCTGGGACACCATCGTCGGTGACAAATGGGCGAAACGACTCCAGGCGCCGCTGATAGAGAAAGTCTCGGCCCGTCTTTTCGCTAGCTCGTTGCGGCCCGGCTTCGCTCGAATGGCCGTTGTTCGACTGGGTCGCGGGCCTTGCATTGCTCAAGGCGCCCCCGAGTAAACCCTTGTCGTCCGTCTTCATGATGGCGCTCCTGTTGAAACAGTTGACTGCCTCACATCAGTGTGATTTCTCAGAAAGAGAGGCATGGGGCATTGCGGACGGATACGTCGTTTTCGCCATGCCCCTGCGCTGTCCTCGAGTTCCTACGGCCGTTAGCCTTGGACGAATTCGTAGGCAGAGAATACGAGGCTGTCACCGAACTTTCTCAGGGGCGTCGCTTTGATCAATGGCGCACTCGAAGAAACGGCGAGCCGCCGATACGTCGCGCCGGGCCGTGAGCAGGAAGTCCACCGTCTGGCCCAGCCGATCGACAGCACGATAGAGGTACTTCCACTCGCAGCTGACCCTGATGTAGGGTTCGTCCATGCGCCAACTGCGTCCGACGGGGCGCTTGCGGCCACGAAACACCTTGACCAGGATCGGCAGGATCTTCAGCGACCAGCGATCGACCGTGATGTGATCGACGACCACGCCGCGTTCGGCCATCATCTCTTCGAGGTTGCGCAGGCTCAGCGGGCAAGCCGCGTACCAGCGCAGGCACACCAGCATGATCTCCAGCGGGTAGTGAAACCGCTTGAGCACCTTGCGAAGGGTGGACGATTAGAGCTGAATGTGTACCGGTACCATGGACTGTATCGTACCGACTTCGGCTTACTGCGACAGAGCCGACGAGATTGTCGATGCGCAAGCTGTGCTGCGCGATTGCGGTCGGGACGCCCATTGCTGAGCGCCTCACGCACAGATCCCATCGTGCGCAAGTAACGCAATGGGCCCTTAACCGCGATCGTGCTACGCCGCGCTACGGTCACACGTTGATGTGCCAGCCAGGCTGGATGATGTCTGGGTCGCCGAGTTTGAACCCACGCTTAGGATTGAGTAGGATAAGCTTTGCCAACGCATCGTGTTCTTCGGCATTCGTACCACCAGAAGCGAGGTCTGCGGCTATTTGACTTGGGGTTAGAAGCGTTTTTTCGTTCGCTTCCGCAATACCGAATAGACTATCTCGCCGAGGGTCGCCGGCCGTGACGACGACTTGCGCCGGAGTCGGGGTTGAAGTCGGGGTCGGGGTCGGGGTCGGAGTTGAAACCGGGGTCGGCGCCGGGGTTGGCAGTGGCGTTGGGGTCGAGCCTGAACTTGGCTTGGGCTTGTGTTTTTCGAGGAATGTTTTCTGTGCAACCGTATCGGCCACAAGTCCGAGTGTAGCCGCCCCACCCGCAACTGCAATCCATCCCTTATTTGCAAGCTCCCGCCTGCGATCCTGCGCCGATGGCGTACTGTTTTTCCTGCGCCACAACTCTGCGGCGACGGTGTATCCCGCATTGGCAACTAAATCGACTACTCCGCCGGTCTCAGTCACAGTGGCCTTGGCGCTATCCGCCACAGCCACAGACACGACACCCTTGACTGAGCTTACTATACCCCCGCCCACGGTCGACCGATCTATCCACTTAGGAAACGTCTTCGTCATCAGTGGATGCTCTGAAATCTTCTCGCGATTGCTGCCCCTTTGGAACAATTGTCCGAATCGAACTGTTCCAATGCGCACACTATCCAAAGCGTTCGATATCGAGGTGGCGGCGGTGGCCAGAGTGCCCCCCAAGTCAGAGGGGCGAATGCCCATGAATATTTTGATCGCATCGGCATCGACGGCTCTTGCGAAGTAGCCAAACCCAACGGAGTACGTGGTGAGCTGGAACGTATCTATTGCCCAGCTCGCGAAGCTCTTCGATGGACGCAGCTTCGGCTGGATCTCATCCAAGACTGTTCTGATGACTTTCAGGGCATCGTCGTCGTTATCCGGATTCTTATCGTCGAGAATACCGAGCTGCCGGTCAAGTTCGTTAACCTTAGCCAACAATTGCTCGGCATCGTCCTTGCCGATTCCGTATAGCACCCGCCGGACAGCCTGGCCGGTCGCTATCGCTTTTTTCTCAAAGGCCGAGTGAACCTCAGTTTCCTCAGTTGTTTTCTTTTGCCCGACCAGCGCGCCTAGTTTTATCGCGAGTGCTCTGACCGCAGCTAGGTCCTTTTCAAAACGCGCACGGGAGCCGGTTTGCCACTTCAGTATCCGGATGTAGCGCCCCACGACGTTTGGATTCAAGCCCAGTTCGTCCGCTAGCGCTTGCGTCTTCAGCTGCTCGATCTGCGCCCCCAACGTCTTTGTGCGTGTCTTGATTGAACCCTTGGATGCCGATGTATGAAGCTGCTCGTAAGTGGCGTTGAAGTCGTCGGCGCTGTTCGGAGCCATCTGATTCGCATATTGCTTCAGCTCATTCAGAGCCTTCTCGAACTCAGCTTTATCACCGAGCTCCTCATCCATTTTGTGGGCGCGAGTGTCCCATCTCGCGGCCTGAAAATTCCGTAATATTTTCAAGAGACTACGCGTCGCCGAGCCGAATACGGCCAATGTGAATCCCGGAACGACGTACTTCGGATCGTAAGCTGCGGCAGCCGCCGTCATCCCGAAGGCAGCCCCCGCCCCGATCGAAGCGGCTTGCGCAATGTCTCCCCGTGAAGCGGGCAGTACCGTCGACGGTGTGGAGGTGCCTGGCGCGGCAGCCGGAGCAGGGTGGGTTCCAACGGGAGTGGCGGATGCATTCGTCGGATCCGGACTCGATGCGGCCATACCGTTCAAACCGCCCGGGCTCGTCGGGACGATCATGACCGGATCAGGATTCGACGCATTCGCGACGGCCGAACCGCGCGAGGCCACCGGGATAGTCACCTCTGTGTCCGGGTCGGGACTCGGCGCAGTCACGACGGCCGAACCGCGCGAGGCCACCGGGACAGTCACCTCGAGGTCCGGGTCGGGACTCAACGCATTCGCGACGATCAAACCCGGCGGGCTCGTCGGGACGGTCGCCTCGTTGGCCGAGGCGGTACCCGCGGCAGTCGATGGGCGCACCGCTCCAGCGCCCTGCTTCGTTTGCTGCGCTGTCGTCGTCGTGACGCCCTTCTTCGGTGTTGTCTGCGAGGACGGATTCGCAGGCGCAGCAGTCGCCTGCACCGCAACTGGTGTGGTCCGAGCAAGAGCCGCGCCCTTGCCACCGAACATCGGCGAATCTGGGTTTGCGACGACCAGCGATGTCAACTCGCCACTGTCATCGACATAGATCGATCCCGCTACTCGACTGCCGCTGACGCTGTCGATGCCGGTGCCACCTGTTGCATTGGAGTCGGGATCGCTACTCACGAGCGTCGCGCGATGGATCCATCCTCCGCCACCCGCGCGTGCACTCTCATGCGCCTCGGCGAAGCTGGTGTGAATGTCGTCGTGTTGCCTGGTGCGCACGCCCTTGCCATAGATGGCCGTGTCCGGTCCTGCGCGCGACACGACGAAGACGTCATTCGAATCCGGTAGCGGCGCGCTCATGAGGCGCTCGGCGACAGCAGACTCGAGCGCGCCTGCTTGATCGAGCGGGAGCGCGACGTACTCATTGTCCGCCGCGGAAGCGGCGCGGCCTTCCCAGTCAGCCCGCGCGAACGCGTCGGCCAGGCCGTTGCCGGACCATGTGGCGGCCGACAGCGTCGTCGTGCCCGACGCATGGCCCGACTCCGACAGTATCAAGGTCGGCCGCCGCCCAAGGCCGACATCCGGCGCGAAGACTTCGACCTTAGCGGTGCCTATGCCTTCGGTGATCCCGACAATGTCCAGCCCCGGGCCTGGAATGTGGCGATGGAAGCTCGGATCGGGCACTACCTCGTGGGTTGTCGGCTTCTCGAGCCACAGCCACGAGATCGCAGCCTCTGTCTCGCCTCTCGGGTGGTATCCCCGCATCGTAACGTTGCCGTCGGCAGGGTAGACGTCGACCTTCAACTCGTTGGCGAGCTCCTGAGCGAATTGAACTACGCCTGCGCCGCCTTGACACGGGACCAAGAAGATCGGCTGGCCCTGCCATCGAGGGTTCTGACGGACGCCCACCGCCACTTCCTTCGCATTCTCCGCGAGGCCATCGGTGCCCTCCATCCAGCGACCACCGTCCACGCCGTGCCCCTCGATAGCGAAATAGCCCTCCGGTACAGGGAATTCATGGGTCACCGGAAGGCCCGTCTTGTTGCTAAGTGGTTCGTGACCTTCGGAAAACAGGCGATGGTCCGCCGGGCGGCGGCGGAAAGTGTTCACACGGAGTGTGTTCTTGCCCGGTGCGGCGTTCAGCAGATCGACGCCGGTATCGCCCTGCCGTGGCATCAGCGGATCGCCCGGTTTCCACCCCTCGGGCCACGCGACACGTATGTCGCCTTGGTGAGCGGGGTTGAAGGCAACCCCGTCGAGCTCGCGATTGCGGAAACCTAGCTGCGCCATCACCTGCTGCGGCGAAGCGTCACCGCCCGCCTCGGGGCCGCCGCGCGAGACGATGAGGAAGCGTAGCTCGGGGAAAGGGGCACCAGACGACTTGTACGCCTCGACCGCAGCGTCCACCGTGCGGTGAGCGACCGGGGTCGTCATCGGATCGACGTCTGCGTCATCCGCGCGCGCGATGCCCGCGAGTCCGTTAACGAAAGGTCTCTGCGCCATGCCCGAATCAGCGTCGTACCGGACGCGGTAGACGACGATGTCCGCGCCGTCGAGGCTGCCGCCGGCATCGAGGACTTGGAACAGTACCTTCGCCAGAATTTTGGGCCCCAGGCGTGCGACATCGAGGGTCCAGCCGTTCTCGTCGACTCCGCCAGCGAGATCGGCAGGCACTATGGCGCCCGGGCCCGAGCCGCCACCCACATCGCGGCCAGCAGTGGGGGCCTTGAGTATCGTGACGCCCGTGTCATTCTTTGCTGCAGTGGTCCGCGCAGGTGCCGTAGGCGTCGCCGTCACGTGATTCGCGGGACCATCGGCGGCGGCGGCGGTATCGCTCTGGTCAGCCGCGTCGACTCCGCTGTCGTAGGGGGTGCCAGATTGATCCGGGAGCAGGCCGTCCGAAAGCATGATGTCGGCCTCGAGCTGCACCATGGGCGCGTCCGGTATGCCGGTCGCCTGCGTCGTCGGCGCGCTCGTCGGCGTCGCGGGAGGCGAATCGCGGTGAGGCGCCTTCGGCCTGACACTCGTCGCGTCGTGAGTGGTCGATGTGCTTGCGGGGCGATCGAGGCTCACGCCAAGCGTGCCTGAGCTGTTCTCCACGACGTCGCCACCGCGCCTTGCGTTGCTCGTATCGAAGGGATCGTCGTTCGTGCCAGAGGGGCCTTCGTCGCCGGTGAGCGTGCTGGCGTCCGACTCGACTCCCAGATCCGACGACACGCTCTCGATGGCGCCAGCCGTGTCATCGACGGCCATCGCGACAGGGGCGTCGTCGTTAGCCGGCGTCGCCTCGGAGCTCGAAGCGAGGCGCGACATGGCGGAGCTGCCGAACATCTGGCCAACGCCGGCAAAAAGCTCAAAGGTTTGCCATTCCTTTTGGCCGCCGCTCATCGAGTCCCAGTTGTCGGCGAGCTGGTAGATATTTTGCACCGTCGAAGCGGCACCGCCAAACGCCGCCGCAAGGCCAAAGCGGTGTGTCGTCTTGCTTGCGCCCTGGATCACCTTATAGTCGGTCCGGGCGAAATCACTGGGCAGCTTGGTCCCTGTGCGTGTGACTACACTGCCGTCGCTGTGCACGACCGCGATCGCGTCGCCGTCATAGCCCGCGGACCTCGCCATCAAGCTCTCGAAGCCGATGCGCGTCTCCGAAGCCATGCCCGGCACTGAAATGAGCGACGAGCTGATATTGAGCCAGTCGGAAAATGCCTGCCCGCTCTTGAACGGATCGATGGACTGGCCATGGGTGGCCAGGGTGTCCAGGTTCTGCGTGCTGGAGATCACCGAATTGACAATTGTCGCGTCGATCACAATCGGCGCGACGTCAGTCAACAGGCCGAGCGAGGCTGCCATCAACGGCGCGGAGGCCTCTGTCAGCAGGCCAGCTGAGCCCACCATCATCACCACGCCAGCGGCAAGGCCGGCAATGCCGAGGACGGTGTCGGCGTGCGTAACGCGCATGAACGTCTGCAGTCCGGTCTCGGTATGTGCTTGGCCGACAAACAGTTGGACATTGCCGCTGGAATCGAAGGTGAAGTTGCCATCGGCGGGCATCGCAAGAGTGGTTCCGACGGATAGGCTGTTGTTGGCGCGATAGTCGTCGACGCTGGCGTAGCTGTAGCCGTTCTCGTCCACAAACTTGAACGAGTTCGCATCGTTCGGGTCCTGCACCTTGAACAGCGCCGTCTTGACGATGCCGTCGGTGTCGTTCGCGTAGACAACCGGGATGATGGTCACCGTCGCATCGCTGCCACCGAAGGCCATGATCTGGTCCACGATCTTGCCCGTCGAGGCGACGGGGGTGTTCAGCTCGTCGGCGACCATGGCGCCGATCGCCGCACTGCTGGCGTACGATTTCGCCGTGCCGCCGTTCTGGACATAGTCCGAGTTGATGATCGACTGCGCCATGACCTGCGGATCCTGATCGAACAGGCTGGCGAGCGTGTGCGGGTCACTCACCTGGCCAGGCGGCAGGACTGTTGAGATGAGGGCTTTTTGCGCCGCGTTCGACGTCGTGATCGCGGCTTGGGTGAGTTCGCGTTGGGCGAGATTGAGCTGCGCCTGGGCGGCCTGCAGCGCCTGGCCCGGCGCCGACTCGTTGGCGGTCTCCGTCGACAGGTAGGGGTGCGTGCTTCGCCACTGGTTGAAGGTGGTCTGCGCCGCATTGACGCCGGCCTGCGCCGACGCGACGACGGACTGCTGCTGCGTCGTCTGCCATTTCGAGATCGCCAGGACGGCGGTGTCGTACAGCTCGTTTGTGGCCTGCTGCGACGATGGCGCGATGGCCTGAGTCTGAAAGGGTTGCCAGTCAAGCGGTGAGGTGATCGTAGTTTGAATTGGCGTGGCGGGCGCCGCCGTACACGCTGCGGTCGTGCCAGCGCGTGCGTCAGCATCGCGGAGCTGGCGCGCGAAGTTGGCCTTCTGCCAGTTCAGCACCGCGCTGATCGCGCTCTGTTTGGCCAGCGCCTCGTCGTAGTTGGCCTGCGCGGTCGTTGCGGTTGCCCGCAGGCTCGCGTTCGCGGGATCGGCGGCCGCTGCCGAGTTGGCAGTGTCGAGCGTCTGCAGCAACGATGCGACGGTCGCATCCGCGGCTTGCAGGGCCAAGGTCTGGTCGACGTTGAAGTCGATCGTAGGCACGAGCTGGCCACTCACGGACTTAGTGACCGAGGTTGACGGCAGGCCGTTGGCGCCGAGAATCGGCTTGCCTTGCGCGTCGGTCTGCGGATCGAGATTTACCTGCGCCAGCGCGCTCTGGTAGTTCGATTGCGCGGTGACAAGAGCGCTCTGGCCGGTGCCGGGGCCGGGGGTGGCGCTGGCGGCCTCCCACAGCTTCGCCGTGGCCGAGTCGAGCTTGTACTTGTAGCCCTTCTCGATCGCGATGTCATTGGCACTGGAGCCATCGACGTAGTAGATCGGGTCGATGTCCTTGCCGGTTCTGCTGCGCTTCGCGTACGCACCCGAGTCCTTGTCGAAGGTCACGTACCAAGTATTGCCATCCTTCTCGACCGTGACGTCCGCAGCCGTCATGTTGGACGGCAATCCGCTCAGCTGGATATCGCCGCCCGCCGTGGCGGGCGGCAGGATGCCCCAGGTGAGTTGCGCATCGGCCGCGTCGCTGTGTCCCTCCGCGTAGAGATTGGCGCCGACGGGGCGTTGCGACAGGCTGTATATGTAGGGTGCTGCCAGCGCCGCGTTCTGCGCGTCATTTAGCGTGACCTCGGACTGCTGCAACGTGATTGTGTGTTTTAGGTAGTCATACTGGTTGGTGAGTCCACGAAGCGTCGCGGTCTCGCTGGCGGTCATCGGACCTGACTTCGCGATCAACGTCTGAATCTGCGCGCCGATTCCGGCGAGCGTCTTGAGCTCGCCCGGGATGGTCACCGTCGTGAGCGTCTTCTCGTCGGCCGGCGAGAGCACAGGCGCGCCTGTGCCGTTCTGCCAAGTGACGCCGTTCAGCTGCACATTGGCGGCGTTCTGCTGCGCGGTGATCACGTTGGCCTGCAAGGTGCCGAGATTGGCCGGCTGCACTCCGTTCGGGGTCGCCATCTGCGCGTTGCGCAAGGCCTGCATCGAGTCGACGACGTCGACATTCGCCTGCGCTGCGTTCACAGCTTGCTGGGCGCGGCCAACCTGCGCAGTCGCCTCGGCGATCGTCGGCGCGCCGGGCACGCCGTTCAGTGCGTCGTGCAGCTTGCCTTCAGCGGTCTGCAACGTCCCCTTCGCGGCGATCAGCGTGGCGCGGTAGCTGTTGGCATTGTCCAGCGTCTGCACGATGACGTTCGGCGGCAGCGTGCCGTCCGCGCCAATGGTTGCGTTCTGGCCGTAGATGGCCGTCCAGCTATTGTTCAGCGATGTCAGCGCGGACTGCTGGTTGCTCTTGGCGGTCTCCACCGCCGAGTTGGCGTCCCACAGTTGCTGCTGCACCGGCCGAAGCGCGATCGGCAAATCATCGTCGGGCGCCGGCAGCCCGGGCTGGCCCATGCTGCTGATCGCGAAGGGATTGCCGGGATCGGCAGTGGCGGCGTCCTTCGCTGCGGACTGCACTTGCGTCTGGAACACAAGCTGCGCGGTCGCGTTGGCGTACGTCTGCATGGCAATTGCCTGCGTCTGCTGGTCGACCGCGTTCTGCCACGCATCCCACGCAGCATTGATCTGCTGGGCCGTTGCCGGAAGCGGAAGGCAGTTCGGGTCGTAGGTCAGCGTCTGGAAGTACTGCTGGTCCTGTCTCACCTGGGCGGTAGCCGCGTTCGCGTTGTAGTCGGACGTCAGCGTGCCGCTCGTGTTGTTGCTTGGATCGTTTGGATCGGTTGTGCCGTAGACGGCCTGGAGCGTGTGCAGCTTGTTTGTCGCGGCCTGCAGAGCCGCACCTACCGAGGAGGCGTGGGCTTGCGCGGTCGTTTCCTCGCCCGGCGCGAGCGGGCCGCTGAACTGCGGGGGGGCGGGAGGGGGGGAGGGGGCGGGCGGGGAATGGAGGCCGGCGAGGAAGGGCGGGGGAGGGAGGACGGAGAAGGGGAGAGAGGAGAGAGGCAGGGAGGGGCTGGAGGCGGGGAGAGCGGGGGTGGGCGGGGGGGCAAGAAGGGCCGAGGCTTTAACGCTGGCGTACTGGGTTGTCAGGGAATTGACCTCGGCCTGGACCGCAGCGATCTGGTTCTGCCCAGCCGTCATCTCGGACTGGTATTCCATCAAGGCGCTGATCTGCTCGGGGGGCGTGCTGGCAGTCTGGTCGGCCTTCGGCTGCAGCGCCTGGGCCACCATCGTCGGGTCGAACGTCCCGTCCGCGGCGACCGTCTTCACCACCAGATTCAGCTGGGCCTGCACCGCGGCCTTCGGATCCTGGCCTGTGGCACCGGCCTGCAGCGCCGCGACCTGGAACTGGTACTGCACCGCGCCCCCCCACGCGCTCAGCGCCTGGCTTATCTGGGCTTGGTTGCCAGAGTCCTCGGCCGCGACCAACAGCTTGAACTTGGCGGCGGTGTCGGCCTTCGCCACGGTGAGCGGATCGGGCGCACCCGCGGGCGGGTTGATGATCGCGTTTTGCTTGACGGAGGCGTCGTAGTTGGCCTGCGCCTCGAGGGTACTGGGCGACGGGTTGGTGTTCGGATTTGCACCCGCCTTCAGGTCGTCGCTCTGCGATTCCTTAAGCGTCGCGTAGTTCTTCGCCACGTCGGCCGTCGACGTTTTCTTCACCGCATCGCCTTCGTCCGCATCCGCCTGGCTCCTGGCGCTGACCGCCGCCGCCTTCTGCGCCTTTGTCGCCCCCTTCTGCGCCGCGATCGCCTCGGCGGCTTGTGCAGCCTGGAGTGCGGCCGCGGCCCTCTGTTGGGCGGCGGCGGCGAGCGCAGCGGCCTGCCTGGCGGCGGCCTGCGCCGCTGCGGCGATGCGCACGGCGGCATCGATTGTTCGCTCGCGGCCCGATTCAAGCGGTGTCAAGCCGACGGTGTTTGCTTCGAATGTAAACGCCGATACCGGACTGAAGCCGAGTGGGGACAGGATACTGACGGACATGAGAGCTCCTAATCGGTACGTCGTTCAGGCGCCAGGCAGCGCCCAGCGCAGCAGCTTGGCGACGGGCGCGTAGAGCGCGCGGGGAATGGGTTGGTTGAGCGGTACGTCCTCGTACAGCCGCTCGGCCAGCCCCGGGTCGCGGGCGAGCGGCACGCGGGCGTCGGCTGCGAACTCGCGCAAGCGCATCGCGACCTCGTTCTCACCGCGCGCGACCACGCGTGGCAGGTCACGCTTGCCCCGGTACTGCAGCGCGACCGCCACGCGCTCGGAATGGATGACGGCCGACGATGCGGCAACGCGGTCGGCAAGCGCCGCATAGATCGCCTCGTAGTGCGCGCTGCGCCGGCGCGCGCGCGTCAGAGGATCGCCCTCAGCATCCTTGTGATCGCGCCGCACATCGGTGATCGACATGCGCAGGCTCTTGATGAATTCGTGGTGCTGGTGGACGTAGTCGACGCCGGCAAGCGCCGCATAGATCGCAGCCCCGGCGCCGAACAATCCGAACACCGCGTGCGCGCCAGCGGCCAGGATCGCGTCGGGCCTCAGGTAGCCGAGCTTGAGCGCCGTGTCCAATAGGCCACGGGTCGCAAAACCAACGAGTGCGACTAGAAGCAGCGTCTTGACGACCACCTTCAGCAGATTGACCAAGTTGCGCGTCGAAAAGATGCGCTGTAGTCCACGCGACGGTGCGAGCCGCGAGACGTCCGGCGTGAGGCGTTCCCATGCCACAACACCGCCGACTTGGAAGAACGAACCCGCGACGCCGGCAAATGCTGCCAGGCCGGTCACGGGCAACGCGACCCAGAGCAACGCCCGGCCGGCCTGGCGTAGCAACTCGGGAAGGCGATCGTCCGGGTGCACCAGCACGTCGGCGCCGGTGACGCTATGCCACAGCTGGTCCAAGAGATCGAGCCACGTCGTACCCAACAGCCAAGACGCCGTGAGTACGACCACGAAGACCGCGCAGGACGCGACGTCTGGGCTGAAGACGACATCGCCGCGTTTGCGTGCGTCGCGCAGCTTTCGCGGGGTCGGCTTCTGATCCTTTAAGGCGCTCATGACGACGCTCCAATCGCCGAGCACCACGGCCAGTGACAACGGTAAGCCCCCTCACGGCGCGCGACGTAGCGATGCTGCGCTCGCTTCATAGCGCGTTCCGCAGGAAATCGAGAACCCCGTTCTCGGGCTTGAGGAAATCCCGCAGCGAGTCGTACAGGAAGTACATGAACAGCAGGAGCATCAAGTTCGCGAGCACGCTCTTGACCGGCTGCGCGAACACGAAGACATTGAGCTGGGGCGCGATGCGGCCGATGAGCCCGATGCCCAGCTCGACGAGCAGCAGCACGAAAATCACCGGTGCGGCGAGTTTTACCGTCCACAGGAACAACGTGTCCCCCTGATGGATCACGAACCTCTCAAGCATGTCGCCGACATGGGGGTAGAACGACGCGACCGGCCAGAGACGGAACGAATCGACAACAACTCGCAGCATCGCAAGCAGTCCGCCCGCGGACATGAACAGCGTGATGACGACCCAGCCCAGGAACTGTCCGGTCGGCCCTCCCTCATGGCCTCCGATCGGGTCGAAGAACGGTGCGTTCGCCGAGCCGGTCTGGAAATCGACGAGGTCGCCTACGCTCTGGACAGCCCAGACGAAGATGCCGAAGCCCAGGCCCAGCAACATTCCGATGAACGCCTCCTTCACCGCGATGAGTACCCAGCCGCCGAGCGTGAGCACGGGTAGGTCACTCGCCGCAGGCGAGATGAAGATCGCGAGCACCAGCACGAAGCCGTTGCGCACCTGCCCGCTCATCAGGTTGCCTGAGAGAAACGGCACGGTGGTGAATACCGCCAGCAGGCGCGGCAGCGTGAGCGCGACCGGCATGAACCAGTCTTGAAACGCGGAGAGCTCGATCGTATCCATCGCGGTCAGCCCTCGCGCGTCGCGCGTGCCGCCCATCGTGCGGCGGCCACGTCCTCCGCCACTTCTTCGAGGCGTGCGTCTTCGCGCCGTCGACCGAGCGAGAGGGCGCTCTCGGAAAGGCGGCCCGCCTTCTCGACCCCACCCGCTGCCCGGATCAACGCCTCGCGGCTCCGCGCAAGCGCGCGCGCGCACGCCCGCGCGTTCGCCTCGGCTTCGTCGACCGCCGAGTGCTCTCGCGCGATGGCCCCGTCGAGCACGCGGCTCCACGCGGCCGCGGCGGCGAGCGACGCGATGTCCAAGCCGGGATCGGCGGCCGCGGCCCGCCAGTGCCTCGTCTTCGCGTTCTCGGCCTGCCCGAGCGCACCCTGCGCGGCCTGCACCGCACCGACGCTCGCGTCGGCGGTGCGTCGATCGGCGAGCATGACCTCGAGCGCGCGTCCGCGCCGATGCTCTCTCAAATCGCGTAGTCGCAGCCAGTCGATCATGGCGCGCCCTCCGGCTGCGCCACGATTCGCTCGAGCTCGGAAAGTACCTGCGCGAACGGCGTGTGCTCGCCAGATGGCTGCGCCAGGAATCGCTGCATCGCGCCTCGCAGACGCACGGCCTGGTCGGCCAGCGGATCACCCCCTTCGCGATACTCGCCGATCTGAATCAGCAACTCGAGCTCCTGGTAGCGAGCCATCAGTGCACGCCAACGCGCCGCCGACGCGCGGTGCGCCGGCACTGTCACCTGCGCCATCACGCGGCTGACGCTTGCCGGCACGTCGATCGCGGGGAATTGGTTCGCCGCCGCGAGCTTGCGCGAAAGGACGATATGTCCGTCGAGGATTGATCGCACCTCCTCGGCGATCGGGTCGTTTTCCTCGTCGCCTTCGGTGAGCACGGCGTAGACCGCGGTCATCGAGCCCTGCTCGCCCTGCCCCGCCCGTTCGAGCAATTGCGGAAGCATGGAGAAGATCGACGGCGGATAGCTGCGCCGCGTCGGCGGCTCCCCGCTGGCCAGGCCGACCTCGCGCTGCGCGCGCGCGAAGCGGGTGAGCGAATCGACGAGCAGGAGCACCTTTGCGCCTTCGTCGCGGAAATGCTCCGCGATCGTGGTGCCGACATAGGCCGACTTGATGCGCTCCATCGGCGGTCGATCGGAAGTCGAGACCACGACGACCGTCTTGCGCAGGCCCTCCTCGCCGAGGTTGCCCGCGATGAACTCCTGCACCTCGCGCCCGCGTTCGCCAACGAGCACGACTACGTTGACATCGGCGGTCGAACCGCGCGCGAGCATGCCCAGCAGCGTGCTCTTGCCAACGCCCGGCGGCGCGAATACGCCGATGCGCTGGCCGAGCCCCAGCGTGAGCAGGCCGTCGATCGCACGAATCCCGGTGGCCAGTGGCCGTTCGATGGGGCGGCGTGCGAGAGGCGACACGGGCTCGCGATGCACCGGCGCACGCCCGTGCGCCGCCAGCGGCCCGCGGCCGTCGAGAGGCCGGCCAAGCGCATCCACCACGCGCCCGAGCAACGCCGGCCCCACCGGGCAGGCGTGTCCACGTCCGGTCGGAACGACCTCCGTCAGCGCAGACAGCCCGCTCGTCGCGCCCAGCGGCGTGAGGATCGCAGTTTGCTGGCGAAAGCCCACGACTTCGGCCAGCAGCGGTGGCTCGCCCGGCGTGACGAGCTCACACAGCTCCCCGACATGGGCCTGGATTCCGGTCGCCTCGATCACCATGCCGACCGCCTTGCTCACCCGCCCGCGCATTGCGAGCGGTACGACCCGACCGAAGAGATGGTCGAGATCGATTGCGATCTCCCGCGCGGCGTTCGAGAGTGCGCTTGAGTCCGTCATGTCAGGCCTCCGGAGTTCTCGACCGCCGTGCGGAACGCCTGGAGCTGCGCGTCGATGCCGATCTCGAGCGTTCCTGAGGCGGTGCTGACGACGCAGGCGCCTTCGGCGAGCGTCGGGTCGACCGCGACCGCGGCCGCCAGCGCCCAGCCGCACTCAGCCCCCAGCACCGCGAGCGCGCGCCGCAGCGCCGCCTCCTGGGCCGGCGCGACACGAAGCGCGACGAATGGCTCCGCGCGCACCAGCGCCTCCACGCGCCGCAGCGCGAGCTCGAGCAAGCGGGCAGGATCGACCTCCGCCATGAACTGGCCGAGCGCACGCACTACGATCTGCGCCATCGATGTGCGTAACGCGAGCAGCTGGCGTTGAGTGGCCAACGCGTCGCTGGCCAGGCGCAGCGCGTACTCGGACCGCGCGCGGCGCAGGCCTTCTGCACGGCCGTCCTCGACGGCACGCGCCGCGGCCATCCGCGCCTGCTCGCCGATCCGCACTTCCTCGGCGCGCGCAGCGTCGAGCACGGCCGCGGCGTCGAGGAGCGCGGCATACTCGGCCTCCTTGAAGACCTTGCGTTCGCTCAGGAGCTGCAGGTGGTCCGTTGAGATCAGAAAAGCCAGTCCCATTGCGCAAGCCTTTCAGGCACGATGCAAGCGAGCATCAGCTCGCGAATCTGGTCCTTTTTTCGCGGCGCGAGCTCCGACACTGGAAGCGCGGCCGCGCGGCGCGGCAGCATGCGCGCGAGCCGATGCGTGGCGGCGTCGCCCTCGCCCGCGAACGTCGCCGTCAGCAGCCGATAGCCGCGATCGACGAGAAGGCGACCACATCCGGCCGGCCGTTCCTTGAGCACGTGCGCTGCCATCTGAAGCTCGGTCAGTTGGGGCGCACGCTCGAGCACGAACTCCACGGCGTCGCCATCGACACGGCGCGCTTGGCGACGCAGCGCTTTGCTCAGGGCGTCTCGGCGCGATCGCATCAACGGCGCATGCGCGCACAGGCTGACGTAGAACGCGAGCCTGCGCAGCGACGGCGGGTCGAGCAACAGCAGCCGCTTCAGCGGCGAGTCGAACGTGTAGTCAGGCTCGTCGCTCAGCACGTCCAGCCGGACCAGCACGTCGCGCAGCACGGACTGAGCGCTGGGCTCGAGCCGCGCCAGTGTTGGCCGCGCGCGCGTGGGCCAGTCCGGCGGCAGCCAGCTCGGGTGCAGGCTCGCCTCGGGCCGCAGATTGAAGTGCAGCACAAGCTGCATCATGCCGAGCGAACTGCCGGGTGCTTGGACGACGGGGTTTGTCATGGTCACCGCCTCAGCACGTCGCGTCGCAACCAGGTTCGTAGATCGATGCCGCGGCGCACGAGCAGCGACGGGAGCGCCATCAGCGCCACCGCCGCGGCGATCAGCAGCACGAGCAAGGTCACGACTGCCCGTTGGGACAGCCCGAGCACCGCGTGCCCGGACTCGCCGGACGCGACAGGTGGTGCGGCTTCCGGCAACGCACGCGCAGTTGGAAACAGAGACAACGAGACCTGGTCGGGCGTCAGCCCCTCGATGCTGTGCGCGACGAGATCCTTGACCGCCGGCGCCAGGAGCCTCAGGTCGACGTCCGGACGATGCTTGATGAACACGGCCGCCGACGACGGCCGCACCTTGTCGCTCAACGGGTCGTCCTGCGGGACGACGACGTGCACGCGCGCCTGCACGACACCGTCGATCGAACGCAGCGTCTCCGACAGTTCCTGCGACACCGCGAATATATAGCGCATGCGTTCCTCGGCGGGCGTGGAGACCAGCCCCTGCTTCTGGAACATGTCGCCCATGCTCGCGTAACGCTGCTGCGGCAGGCCCTGCGCGCGCAGCAGGTCGAGTGCTGCGCCGATGCGATCCTCGTCCACCTGGACCTGCCAGTCGCCACCGTCGACATGCTCCTTGCGCGCGTCGATGCGGCCGTCTGCGAGCGCGGCGACGACCTCGTTGGCCTCGGCCTCGCCGAGCCCGGAGTACAGCTCGGCCTTGCAGCCCGTGAGTGCAAGAACGACCGGGGCCGTCACCATCAGGCCGCGACACATGCGGTGAAACGTGGCTGGCAGGCACATGACATCAGCCCTGATTCTTCAACAGATTGTTAAGCAGGCTCGTCGCCGAGCTCGCCAGGCTAGTCGCGATATGCAGCTTGGAGAACAGCACCTGCGCCTCCATGCCATCGCTCGTCACGGTGAACATACTTTTGATCGGGTCGTGAGGGTCGTAGGACCGGAGCATGCTGCTGCGGATCTCCTCGAACGTGCGCGTGCTGCCGAATTCGGCATCGAAGGAATGCGCGAGGTCGCCTGGGCCGAGCGTCGCGGCGGGGTCGGGTGTGGGCTGGCCCTGCATCAGCGTTGCGAACATTCGCGTGTCAGCGGGCTCGAAGTGACTCGGCGCCGCGAGGCTTGCCGGATCGGTTTGCGGGGCGGCTGCGACGGTCAGTGCAATAGGATCGGTCATGGCTGGTTCCTCGGGATTCTGAGCTGCCGGCAAACGCACATAGGAGGCCGCCGCCGCTGCGCGCGGCCTCCCCGTCCGGCGCGGCATCCGTCGACGACGGGCGCCGCGCAGACGGTCACACGGCGCGGGCGGCCGACTTCGTGTCGCCGGCGACGCCCTTGGCGGTTTCCGTCGCCGCAGCGCCAACGGCGTTGGCGGTTTGCGCAGTGGTGGTCGCGCCCTGGATCTGCGTCTGTGCGGACATGCTCTCGGCTTGCACTTCAGCGCTTTCGTTAGCGGCTTGCTGCATCGCTGCGATCGAGCTGGCTGTGGTGTCGGTTGGGGAAGCGGGGGTTCCGATTTCTGTTGCCATTGCTTTCTCCTAATGGATTTGAAAAGTCCCACGGACGTAGATGCGCCATGGGTATTCACGACAACGGATCGCCGTGAATCCGGGAAGGCGGACGACAGGCGCGTCCGGCCGAATTCGTTCACTTTGCGAGATCACGCGGCCCTCCTTCGAGCACGAGGCCGTCGGCGGCAATATGGCCGATCTCGCCACCCGATCTCAGCGGCGCGCCTTCGTAGTAGCGCGTTCCGTTGGCGAGCTGGATCGAGCGCAAGCCGTCTTCGTCCTCGGTGATCCCGACCAACCGGGACGGCAGCGCCTCTTGCCACGCGGCCCAGTGCGACCGCAGCGCGGCGCCCCGGTCCGGACTGGGCGTGCGACTCCACGAGACCTTGTCCGATACCAGCACCGAGGGATGCAAATCCTCGGCAAGCCGCCGCAGCTTGTCGCGCAGCGCCTCGTCGTCGCTCGATCCGGTGACCACCAGCTGTCCCTTTCCGGCGTAGCTGACGCCGACAGCAGGATTGCCGATGTAGCGCCGCGCTTGCTCGACCAGGTCGTCGACCGCCACCACGTCGAGTGCTACCCGGCGCCCAAAGGGCGCGAGCACCTTCTCGAGCTGCAGCCGCCGCGCGCGCGACTCGACGAAGCCTTTGACGTTCACTTGACCGCCCGGTGCGGCAACGGCCTCAAGTTCGATGTAAGGCACGATCGCGCGCGCCACGTCGGACGGGGTCGTCGCCGCGACGACGCGATCCGGTGCTTCGGATGACAGCGCAACCGCGAGCAGGCCAGCGCTCGCGAATACGAGCAGCGCCGCCCCCGTCCAGTAGGCGGCGCCCCGTGCGGCGAAGGACGCCGGCGCATCCGTGTCACCAGGCGATAGGCTTTCTGGCCCCGAGAACATGGGATCAGGGCGATCGACGGTCGGGTAACTGCGCTCCAACTGCAGTTCTATGACCCCCACTGTCACCACGTCGCCCGGCACGAGACTGCGGCGCGGCTG
>Ga0302314_10001753_pt1 | contig 40658 bp, 40 predicted proteins | sample III_Palsa_N2_3_FD_200533 | JGI IMG/M metagenome (GOLD analysis project Ga0302314, IMG submission 200533) | Peat permafrost microbial communities from Stordalen Mire near Abisko, Sweden - III_Palsa_N2_3 | ecosystem: Environmental > Terrestrial > Soil > Palsa > Peat permafrost | place: Sweden... | reverse complement strand
TTCCGGCCGGTGCTGCTGACGGCGACGGTGGCCTCCTTCGGCATGTTCCCGGCGGCTCTGGCCACGGGCGTCGGCACGGACGTGCAACGCGGGCTTGCGACCGTGGTGGTGGGCGGCCTGGCCATCGCCACCCTGCTGACCCTGTTCATCCTGCCGGCCTTCTATTTCGCCATCGAGACCCGCGTCGAAGCCCGCGCGCCCAGCGACGAGGATCACGAGCCATGACCGCTCGGCGCCTCTTCCTGATCGCGGCCCTGGCCGCCGGCCTTGCGGCCTGCGCCGTCGGACCGAACTACAAGACGCCGGCGCTCCCGCCTGCCTCAGGCTACGGCGCCGCCGGCGCACCGGCCGCCGACGGGCCGCGGCTGGACCCGGCCATGAAGGTCGAGCGCGACTGGTGGCGCGTGTTCGGCTCGCAAGCGCTGGACGATCTGGTCGACGAGGCGCTGAAGCACAATCCGACCCTCGATCAGGCGCGGGCGACCCTGCTCGCCGCCCGCGAAGCCACCAAGGCGCAGCGCGGCGCCTACTGGCCGAGCATCGACGCCAGCATCCAACCGACGCGGCAGCAGTTCGCCAAGGACCTGGCCAGTCCCACCGAGTCGGGCCAGTCGCTCTACACCCTGACCACCAGCCAGGTCAGCGTCTCCTACACGCCAGACATCTTCGGGGCGAACCGGCGCGCGGTGGAGAACCTGGCCGCGGCGGAAGCGGCGCAGCGGTTCGAGCTGGAGGCCGCGCGGCAGACCATCGCCTCCAACGTGGCGCTGGCCGCGATCCAGGACGCCGCCCTGCGCGCCCAGATCGCCGCCGCCAAGACCTCCATCGACGACGCGCGGCGCACCCTCGACTCGATCCGGCGCCAGCACGAGCTGGGCCAGACCTCCGACGCCGACGTGGCGGCGCAGACCGCCCTGCTCGCCCAGGCCGAAGTCGCGCTGCCGCCGCTGGAGAAGGCGTTCGAGGTCAACCGCGACCTGCTCGCCAGCCTGGTCGGCCGCACGCCCAATGAACCGGTCGCCGCCAGCTTCGACCTGGACTCGCTGACCCTGCCGGACACCCTGCCCCTCAGCCTGCCGTCCGACCTCGTCCGCCAGCGGCCGGATGTCCGCGCGGCGGAAGAACAGCTTCACGCCGCCAGCGCCGCGATCGGTGTCGCGGTCGCCGCGCGCCTGCCCAACCTCAATCTCGCCGCCGACGCGGGCTCGGCGCCGCTGGATCTCGGCATCTCGCTCGCCAACAGCGCCACCTTCTGGAGTCTCGCCGGAACCGTGACCCAGCCCATCTTCGAGGGCGGCGCGCTGCTGCACCGGGAACGCGGGGCGCGGGCGCAATTCGACGCCGCCGCCGCCCAATATCGCGCCACCGTCATCGCCGCCTTCCAGAACACCGCCGACACAGTCCACGCGCTGCGGTTCGACGCCAAGGCCAGCAGGGCCGCCCAGACCGCCGCCCAGGCGTCGGCGCGCAGCCTGGCGATCGCCCGCAGGCAGCTCGGTCTCGGCGACGTCAGCCCGCTCGCGGTGCTGACCGCGGAACAGACCGACGCCCAGGCCCGGCTCGCCCTCGCCCAGGCCAAAGCGGCGCAGTATTCCGACGTTGTCGCCTTGTTTCAGGCGCTGGGCGGCGGATGGTGGAACGCAGCACCCGAGAGGGCCGGAGGAAACGCCAGACCATGAGCAGTGACGGACCTTCCCAGCCCGCGCTTATGACCGCGCCGCTGGCGCTCTACCGCGACCCGGCGATGTTCGAAGCCGAGCGCGAGCTGATCTTCGCCCGCACCTGGCAATTCATGGGGCTGGAGTCCGACCTGGGTCGCACCGGCGACTACATCGCCCAGACCATCGCCGGCTATCCGGTGGTGGTGGTGCGCGACGAGACGGGCGCACTGCACGCCTATCACAACGTCTGCCGCCATCGCGCCGGACCGCTGGTCGGCGAAGCCAAGGGCCGCTGCACCGGCGCGTTCGTCTGCCGCTACCACGCCTGGCGCTACGGCTTCGATGGGGCGCTGAAGGCGGCGCCCAACTTCGGCCCCGCCGAGGTCGATGTGGCCAACTACAGCCTGTTTCCGATCCGCGTCGAAACCTGGCGCGGGTTCGTGTTCGTCAATCTGGACCCGAACGCCGCGCCGCTGATCGAGACCATGCGCCCCCTCGACGCCCGCTTCGGCAAGCGCGCGCACCTCACCGCCCGGATCGACGACAGCCATCCGGTGGCCAGCAACTGGAAGGTGTTCGTGGAGAACTATCTGGAGGGCTTCCATTCCGAGGGCGTCCACGCCGGCCACGGCGTGACCGTGCACGCCGGCCTGCACAACGTCCGCATCGACGGCGACGTGGTGATGCAGGACGTGGACGCCCACGATGCGGACGCCGACACGGACGGCCTGTGGGCCTGGGTCTGGCCCAACCTCGGGTTCACCCTGAACCGCGGCGTCCTTCTGGTGACCCAGATGCGGCCGCAGGGCGCCGAGGCGACCATGCTGCACCACATCTATCTGCACGAGCCCGAGGAGCCGGGCATCGACGCCGCCCACATGGCCGCCGAACAGGCCGCCGAGGAGGACGCCTGGATCTGCGAGCGGGTGCAGGAAAACATCGACGCCGGCGTCTATCGCCAGGGGCCGCTGTCCGCATCACACGAGTCCGCCGTGGCCTGGTTTCAGGACAGAGTACGCAGGCTGCTGGAGGAGTGAGGGCGCCCGTGGCGCTTCCCGCGCCGCCGCGCTAGCTTGGCCTCCCAGCCACGCCAGGACGACGCCAGCCCCGTGTCAGACGATCGCGCCACAGATCCGGCGGACGCCCCCAGGCGGCACCTGGGGGTCGCGCACGCGACCATCCTAGCGCTCGGCATGATCATGACCACGGACACCCTGAAGACGGCGCCTACGGTGGCGCTGAATATCGGCGGCTGGCACTTCTACGGCATGTGGGTCCTGGGCGGCCTGCTCTCAATGATCGGCGCCATGGTCTATGTGGAGATGGCCACGGCCTTCCCCGACCCCGGCGGCGACTACAACTTCCTGTCCAAGGCCTATGGCCGCGAGGTCGGACTGTTGTTCGCCTGGTCCAGGTTTTCGATCATGCACACCGGCTGGATCGCCCTGATGGCCTTCATGTTCGCCGATTACGCCGGAGCGGTGATCCCCATGAATCCGCTGGGCCACACCCTCTTCGCCCTGGCGACGGTGGGCGCCCTGGTCGGCCTGAACCTGATGCATGTGCGGCTGGGCTTCGTCACCCAGGCGGCGCTGGTGGGCCTGGTCACCCTGGGCTTCGCCAGCGTGGTCGCCGCCGCCATCAAGCTGGGTCTGGACGGCCATCTGCCCGCCGCCGTGGTCGCCCCGCCGCCCGCCGCCATCCCGACGCTCAAACAGATGTCCGTCGCGCTGATCTACATCTTCCTGGCCTATGGCGGCTGGAGCGACGCGGCCACCCTTTCCGCCGAGGTGCGGTCGGACCGGCGCGGCATGCTGGTGACCATCATGGGCAGCCTTGCCGCCCTGATGGTCATCTATCTGGCCCTGAACGGCGCGATGCTGGCCGGCCTGGGCCTGAACGGTCTGGCCCACTCCACCGCGCCGGCGGCCGACCTGATGGGCCGCGCGTTCGGCGACGCCGGCAAGACCCTGATCGTGTTCGTCGTCGGCGTCTCGGCCATCGCCAGCATCAACTCGACCTTGATCGTCGGCGCCCGCACCACCTATGCCGCGGCCCGCGACCTGCCGGCGCTGGCGTCCATAGGCCGCTGGGACGGCGGTCGGGGCGTTCCGGCGCGGGCGGTGCTGGCCGAGGGCGGCTTCGCCATGGTTTTGGTGATCGCCGGCGCCTTCGCCACCAGCGGCTTCAATGCCATGGTCGACTATATGACCCCGGTCTACTGGCTGTTCATCATGGCCAGCATGGGGGCGTTGATGATCCTGCGCCGCCGCTTCCCCGACGCGGCTCGGCCGGTGAAGACGCCACTCTATCCTCTGTTTCCCGTGAGCTTCCTGCTGATCGCCATCTATATGTTCGTCTCCTCGCTGTTCGACCTTGGCCGTGGCGCGCTTTACGGCGCGGGGGTGCTGGCGGCTGGCGCGGTATTGATCGCCCTGGCGCACGCCATGAGGCCGAAGCGGCTCGCGCCGGCTGAATGATGAGGACACCCATGCGACATTTGGCGATCGCTCTCGCGGCCCTGGTCTGCTGCGCCGCTCCCGCTCGCGCCCAGCACCTGAACCCCGACAGCCTGTCGAAGATGCCGGTCCCGCCGGCGACGCATACCGAGCCCTATGGGTCGGATCCGCTGGAATATGGCGAACTGCGCGTGCCCAAGGGCGTGGGCCCGTTTCCGCTCGTGGTGATCATCCACGGCGGCTGCTGGACCTCGGGCTTCGCGACCCTCAGCTACCTTCGCCCCCTCGCCGCCGACCTTGAGGCCAAGGGTGTGGCGACCTGGAATGTGGAATACCGCCAACTCGGCGACGCCGGCGGCGGCTGGCCGGGAACATTCCAGGACTGGGCGGCGGCCACCGACCATGTCCGCGCCCTGGCCAAGGCCTATCCGCTGGACCTTTCCCGCGTGGTCGTCATCGGCCACTCCGCCGGCGCCCACGCCGCCCTCTGGCTCGCCGCCCGCCCCCGCATTCCGATCCAAAGCCCGATCGCCGTCGACCATCCGCTGAAGATCGCGTCCGTCGTCGCCATCGACGGTCCCGGCGACCTGAAGGCCTTCATCGGTCCCGACCAGAAGATCTGCGGCGGCCCGGTGATCGCCAACCTGATGGGCGGGCTGCCGGATCAGGTTCCGGACCGCTATGCGCAGGGCAATCCGATCCAGCTTTTGCCAAGCCATGTCTCTTCGGCAGTAGTCAGCTCGGTGGTCCTGCCGCTCAAAGAGGCCGAAGCCTATCGCGATGCGGCGCTCGCAAAGGGCGACAGCGTCCAGGTGCTCCGTGTGGAGAACGCCGGCCATTTCGACATGCTGTCCCCGGCGACGCCCTCCGGCGCCGAAACGGAGGCGCTGATCCTCAAAGCCGTCGGTCTGCCCGGCCGTTAAACCTTACCAACAATTATCTGGCGTCGCCTTCGTAGGAGCGGCAAGGATGCACGCCAGACAGGCTGGGAACAGGCGTGCTTGAAGCGCGCCGCGCCGGCCGCTCGCCAAATCGCACCGGAGGAACGGATGGCTACTCATTCCATGGATCGACGGACCCTGCTTGCCTCGTCGGCCGCGCTCGCGGGCGCCGTCGCAGCACCTGGCTTCGCCTTCGCCCAAGCTGCCGGCGGCCCGCCCGTGGCGCCGGTGCGGCCGGTGACCGAGACCTATTTCGGAACCACGGTGGTCGACCCCTATCGCTGGATGGAGGCCGAGGGGCCGGAGTGGAAAACCTACGCCCTGGCCGAGGCCGCCTACGCCAAGACGGTGCTGGATGCGATCCCCGGTCGCGACGCCCTGGTCGACGCCGTCGCCCATTATACCTCGCAGGTGGTGGCCGTCAGCGCGGTGCAGATCGGCGGCGACTACATCTTCACCCAGGTCCGGCCCGCCGGCGCGAACACCTTCAAGCTCTATGTGCGCAAAGGCCTGAACGGCCCCGATCGGATGCTGCTTGACCCGGACGCCTATGCGCCAAAGGGCTCGCACGCCTCGCTGGACTGGTGGGCCGCCTCGCCCGACGGCGGCCACGTGGTGTTCGGCACGTCACCGGGCGGGTCGGAAAACTCCACCGCCCGGATCATGGTGACAGACACCGGCGCAATCCTGCCCGAGACCATCGACCGAACCGAGGAAGCCGGTCCCAGCTGGGCGGCAGACGGATCCGGGTTCTTCTACAATCGGCTCCAGGCCGGCGTCGCGCCGGACAGCCTGGACAAGTATAAGCTCAGCGCCTGCTGGTTCCATCGCCTGAACACCGACCCGGCCACCGACGTCAAGGTGCTGTGGAAGGACGCCTCGCCGGTGCTGAAAATCGCCGACATCGATGTTGTGGACGTCGCCGTGACGCCAGGGTCGGACATCGCCCTGGGCGCGGTCGTCTCCGGGGTTCAGAACGAATTGACGCTCTACGCCGCCTCGGCCTCGGCCGCTCAGGCCGGGCCGCCGAAATGGACGCCGATCTGCACGCCTGCCGATGACGTGACCAGCGCCACGATCCACGGCGACGATCTCTATCTTCTGAGCCACAAGGACGCCTCGCGCTACAAGATCATCAAGACCACGACCGCCTCGCCGGACGTGGCGACGGGCAAGCTGGTCGTCCCCGAAACCGCCTCGGTGATCCGCGGCCTCAGCGCCGCCAAGGACGCGCTCTACATCCAGGACCTGAACGCCGGCCTCGGCGGTCTGCGGCGGCTGGGCTATGACGGCGCGCTGACCACCATCCCAATGCCCTTCGCCGGGGCCATCGCCGGGCTCTACACCGACACCCTGCACGACGGCGCCTGGTTCTTCCTGCAGAGCTGGGTGCGGCCGACAGTGCTGTGCTACGTCGGGCCCGATGGCGTGGTCAAACAGACAGACATCGCGCCGCAGCCGCCCGTCGATGTGACGCCCTACACCTCCGAGGAGGTGTTCGCGACCGCCGGCGACGGGACCAAGGTTCCCCTGTCGATCGTCTACAAGAAGGGCCTGCGCCGCGACGGCTCCGCGCCGCTGATGCTGAACGCCTATGGCTCTTACGGCATCACCGAGGATCCGGGCTTCATCGCCCGCTGGCTGCCGCTGCTGGACGCCGGCGGGGTGTTCGCTGTGGGCCACGTGCGCGGCGGCGGCGAGCTGGGCGAGGACTGGCATCTGGCCGGCCAGAAGCTCAACAAGCCCAACACCTGGCGCGACACCATCGCGTGCGCCGAGCACCTGATCCGCGAGGGCTACACCTCCAAGGCCAAGCTGGCCGTGGTCGGCGGCTCGGCCGGGGGCATCACCGTCGGCCGGTTCATGACCGAGCGGCCGGACCTGGCCGCGGTGGTGATCGACCAGGTGGGCGTCTCCAACGCCACCCGCAGCGAATTCTCGCCCAACGGTCCGCCCAACATCCCCGAGTTCGGCACGGTCACCCAGCCGGAGGGCTTCAAGGCGCTCTACGAGATGGACGCCATGCTGCACGTGAAGGACGGGGTGAAATACCCGTCCGTGCTGCTCACCACCGGCCTGAACGACCCGCGCGTCTCCTCCTGGGAGCCCACCAAGATGACCGCGCGGCTGCAGGCGGCCAACGGCGGACCCAACCCGATCATCCTGCGCATCGACGTCGACGCCGGCCACGGCATCGGCTCGACCCGCGGCCAGCGCGACCGCGAGACCGGCGACATCCTCGCCTTCACCTTCTGGCGCACGGGCGATCCCAGGTATCAGCCGAAGGGCTGACCAATCTCTCACCTCGTCATCCCGGCCGCAGCGAAGCGAAGAGCCGAGACCTCGATCGGAGTTGAGCCCGGTCGCTCGATGTCCCGGATCGCCCCTTTGGGTCGTCCGGGATGACGATTGTATTTCGGCGAGAGCTTTTCTAATCCGGGTTCATGACCATCACTGCCTTGCAGCGTATCGGCGCGCGCGTCAGCTTTCTGATCGGCGCCGCCGCACTGGCCGCCTGCCAGCCCCAATCCGCGTCGCAGCCCAAGGCGCTCGATCCCGCCGTCGCCTGGGCCTTTCCGGGCGCAGGGACCGCCGCGCCTGAACCTTCGGCGTCCACTGTCCAGCATCTGCCGAACATGGAGGCGTCCTTCACCCAGGCCCAGATCGACGACCTGTTCCACGCCGTCGACTGGCGCCCCTCGGAACATCCCGCCGCGCCGACCGCCGTCATCACCGGCAAGCAGCCCGACGCCATGGCCTGCGGCTACTGCCACCTGATGACCGGCGACGGCCGGCCGGAGAACGCCGCCCTGGCCGGTCTGCCCGCCGACTATATCGTCCGCCAGGTCACCGAACTGCGCTCGGGCGACCGGATCAGCCCCTCGGCGGACTGGACCCCCGCCGCGCTGATGCGCCAGACGGCGCACGGAGTCAGCGACGCCGATCTGGCCGCCGCCGCGGGCTATTTCGCCGGCCGGCCGTTCACCGGCCATACCCAGGTGATCGAGGCTGCGCAGACCCCCAAGGCCGTCCCGGCGGACTTCGTCTACCGTTTCGACGACAAGGCCCCATCCGAGGCGCTTGGCGCGCGCATCATGGAAGGCCCGACCGACTGGAACAGATTCGAGCTGCGCGACCCGGACACAGCCTATGCCGCCTATGTCCCGCCCGGCAGCCTCGCCAAGGGCGCGGCGCTGGCCAAGCGCGGCGACAGCCAGGCCAGGCCCTGCGTCAGCTGCCACGGGCCGGCCCTGACCGGCGCACCGGGCGTGCCCGCCATCGCCGGCCGCTCGCCCACCTACATCTTCCGCCAGCTCTACGCCTTCAAGGCCGGCGCCCGGAACGGAACCCTGGCCGAGCCGATGAAATCCGTGGTCGGGCAGTTGTCGACCCAGGACATGATCGCGCTCGCGGCATACGTCGGATCGCAACCGGCCCGTTGACACCGGACGGGTCTTCGCCTATCCACCGCCGCTCGTTTCCGCCCGCCTCGCTGGCGCGCGGAGCATTCGCCTTTGGACCTGGAGCCACCTGCCGTGAAGCGGACCTATCAGCCGTCGAGACTCGTGCGCAAGCGCCGTCACGGCTATCGCACGCGCATGGCCACCAAGAACGGTCAAAAGATCGTCGCCCGCCGCCGCGCCAAGGGCCGCAAGCGCCTGACCGCCTAGGCAAGACGCCCAGGATGACGGCGGGCGGTGGAGTTCCGCTCTGACCGACGTCCCCCCTCTCAAGTTCGAGCGCCTGAAGAAACGCCCCGACTTCCTCGCCGCGGCCAAGGCGCCGTCGTGCGCCAGGGGCGCCGTGGTGGTGCAGGCGCGCGACCGGGGCGATGACAGCGCCCTCGTCCGCATTGGTTTCACCGCGACAAAACGCATCGGCGGCGCTGTGGTGCGCAACCGCGCCAAACGCCGCCTGCGCGAGGCGGCGCGCCGTCTGGCGCCCCTTCATGCGAGGGCCGGCCATGACTATGTGTTCATCGCCCGGGGGGGTACGGCGATGCGCCCCTGGGATCGGCTGCTTGACGATATCAAAAGCGCGCTGATAAGCCTCGCCGCCAATCAGGTCCCCGCGCCCGACGCGCCAAGACAGCCCCCCGGTAAAACGCTCCATGGATAAAGAGTCCAATCGCAACACCATCATCTTCGTGGTGTGCACGGTGGTGCTGCTGTTCGTCTACGAAACCTTCGTCATGGGGCCGATCACCAAACGCCAGCAGGCGGCGGCGCAGGCTCAGGCCACGGCGATGGCCAAGGTGCATCCGCAGGCCAACGGCATCGTCGCGCCGGGCAACTTCATGCCCAGGGCCCAGGTGGTCGCCCAGAGTCCGCGTCTGCCGGTCGACACCCCCAGCCTCGCCGGTTCGATCAATCTGCGCGGCGCGCGGATCGACGACCTCTACTTGAAGGCCTACCACTTGACGACCGACCCCAAGGCGCCGCCGGTGGAGCTGTTGCGGCCGGAGGGCGTCGAGCACGCCTGGTTCGCCGATGTCGGCTGGACGGGCGCCAACGTTCCGGGCGTTCCCGACCTGAACACCGTGTGGACCGCGACGCCGGGCGCGAAGCTGACCCCGACCTCGCCCGTCGCTCTGACCTACGACAACGGGCATGGCCTGGTGTTCCACCGCCTGATCGCGGTGGACGATCACTACATGTTCGCCATCAGCGACACGGTGACCAATTCCACCACCCAGCCGATCGTGCTGCAGGCCTACGGCTCGGTGCAGCAGCACGGCCTGCCCTCGGACTTGGCCAACAGCAACATCATCCACGAAGGCGCCATCGGCATCCTCGGCGGCCAGTTGAAGCAGTCAAAGTACAAGGCCTGGAAAAAGGACGGCGTGACCGACTACGCCTCCACCGGCGGCTGGCTCGGCATCACGCAGAAGTACTGGCTGACGGCCCTGATCCCCGATCAGTCCATGGCGCTCAAGGGCGAGTTTCGAGTCCTGCCGGTCGACAATGTCGACAACTACGAGGTCGGCTATATCGGCCCGCAGCAGACCATCGCGCCCGGCGCCAGCCTGACCCAGGCGACCCATGTGTTCGCCGGCGCCAAGGTAGTGCCGATGCTGAAGGGCTACGAGACCTCCATCGGCGCGCCCAGGTTCGACCAGGCGGTGGACTGGGGCAATTTCTGGTTCCTCACCCGGCCCTTGTTCAGCGTGCTGGAGTTCCTCAACCACAGCCTGGGCTCGATCGCCCTTGCCATCCTGGCGCTGACCGTGCTGCTCAAGGCCATCCTCTTTCCGCTGGCCAACAAGAGCTACGAATCCATCTCCAAGATGAAGAAGATTCAGCCGCAGATCGAGGCGCTGAAGAAGCAGCACGACAAGGACCAGACCGCCCTGCAGCAGGCCACCATGCAGCTCTATCAGCAGGAGAAGATCAATCCGCTAATGGGCTGCCTGCCGATGCTGGTGCAGATTCCGGTGTTCTATTCGCTCTACAAGGTGCTCAGCGTCACCATCGAGATGCGGCAGGCGCCCTTCTTCGGCTGGATCCACGACCTGTCGACCCGCGATCCGACCTCGATCTGGAACCTGTTCGGCCTGCTTCCCTATAATCCGGCTCACCTGGCGATGGTCGGCCCGCTGTTCGACGGCCAGCTGCACATCGGCCTGTGGCCGATGATCTACGGCTTCACCATGTGGCTGAGCCAGGCCATGAACCCACCGGCGGCGGACCCGACCCAGCAGCGCATCTTCGCGCTGATGCCGCTGATCTTCACCTTCACCCTGGCGCAGTTCACCGTCGGGCTGCTGATCTACTGGACCTGGTCCAACCTGCTCTCGATCCTGCAGCAGTATGTGATCATGCACCGGTTCGGGGTCGACAACCCGATCGACAGCGTCATCAACCGGTTCAAGCCGAAGGCGGCGGGGTGACCGGCCCAAAGGATGCTTCTGACGGCGCCTTCGACGACGAGGCGCTGGAGACCGCCAGGGTCGCCTTCGCCCGGCCCGTCGCCTTCCTGATGGGCGCCGCCAATATCGAGGGTCTGCCCGCGCCGGACCTGCCGGAGGTGGCCTTCGCTGGCCGTTCCAATGTCGGCAAATCCTCGCTGATCAACGCCCTGGTCGGCCAAAAACACCTGGCCCGCGCCTCCAACGAGCCGGGACGGACACGGGAGGTCAACTTCTTCGTCCTGGAAGAGCGCCTGCGGCTGGTGGATCTGCCCGGCTACGGCTTCGCGCGGGCGTCCAAGACCGCGACCTCGCAATTCCAGAACCTGGGCCGAGCCTATCTGCGCGGCCGCCCGAACCTGAAGCGGGTCTACCTTCTGATCGACGCCCGCCACGGCCTGAAAGCCGTGGACGCCGAGGCGCTGGACGCGCTCGACCTGTCGGCCGTCTCCTACCAGATCGTCCTGACCAAGGCCGACAAGCTCAAGGCCCCCGAGGTCGCACCCCTGGTGGCGGCCACGTTGAAAGCCATCTCCAAACGCCCGGCCGCATTCCCGCGCGTGCTGGCGACCTCGTCGGAGAAGGGAACCGGAATGCCGGAGTTGAGGGCGGAGATCCTCGCGGCGACAACGGTTTAGAGGCGCAGCAAACTGAGTGCGTCCTTCGACACGCCGCACCGCGGCGGCTCAGGATGGCGTGGTTTTTTGAAGCCCAAATTTCTACGTCATGCTGAGCCGCGCCCAACGGCGCGCGTCGAAGCACGCACCCGGTTACAACAGCACCCTTGCGCAAGAAGAACACATGACCGTCGCCGCGTGACAACACCGCCCCGCTGTTCTATCCGGGGCCGCCTCAAGTCAGCCGTTCCGGACCAGCCATGACCGCCGTCGATACCGAAGAGCCCGGCTGGGCCACCGCCCGGACCCTGGCCGAGGCGCTGCCCTATATCCAGATCTACGACCGCAAGACCGTGGTGATCAAATACGGCGGTCACGCCATGGGCGAGGAGGCGGTCGCGGCGCAGTTCGCGGCGGACGCGGTGCTGCTCAAGCTGCTGGGCGTCCATCCGGTGATCGTCCACGGCGGCGGCCCGCAGATCAGCCGCATGCTGGAGAAGGCCGGGGTCAAGTCCACCTTCGTCGACGGCCTGCGCGTCACCGACGCGGCGACCATGGAAGTGGCCGAGATGGTCCTCTCCGGCGCCATCAACAAGGAGATCGTCCACCTGATCAACCGCGCCGGCAAGGAGGCCGACGTGCGCGGCGTGGGCCTGTCCGGCAAGGACGCCCGGCTGATCACCGTCGAGCGGACCCAGAAGACCAAGATCGACCCGGCCTCCAACACCGAGATCGTCGTCGACCTTGGCTTCGTCGGCGAGCCGAAGATGGTCGATCCCAAGATCGTCCAGGCGCTGATTTTCGCCGATGAGGACTATGTGCCGGTGATCGCCCCCATCGGCGTCTCCGAGGAGGGCGAAACCTACAACATCAACGCCGACACCGTGGCCGGCGCCGTCGCCGGGGCGCTGAAGGCCAAGCGCATGCTGCTGCTGACCGACGTGGTCGGCGTGCTGGACAAGACCGGCGAGCTGATCCGCCAACTGACGGTGGCGCAGGCGCGGGCCGCCATCGCCGAGGGTGTGGCCACCGGCGGCATGATCCCCAAGCTGGAGACCGCCATCGCCGCGGTGGAGGCCGGGGTCGAGGCCGTGGTCATCCTCGACGGCCGCCGCCCCCACGCCATGCTGACCGAACTCTTCACCGAGTACGGCGCGGGCACATTGGTGTGCCCGTGAACGCCGACCTGCGCCACATCGACGTCTGGCTGTTCGACCTCGACAACACCCTCTACCCGATCGAGTCCTCCTTCATGGGGCTGATCGAGAAAAAGATGACCGCCTATGTGGCGCGGGAGATCGGGCTTTCGCACGACGACGCGTTCGCGCTGCAGAAGCGCTATCTGCGCGAACACGGGACCACGCTCGCCGGCCTGATGGCCAACCACGGCATCGACCCGGCCGGCTATCTGGACGAGGTGCATGACGTCTCGCTGGACAGCCTTGTCCCCGACCCCGCCCTGCGCGAGGCGCTAGCCCGCCTTCCCGGCCGCCTCTTGGTGTTCACCAACGGCGACGCGCCCCACGCCGCCCGGGTGTTGGACAAGCTGGACCTGGCCGACCAATTCGAGGCGGTGTTCCACATCGCGTCCGCCGACTATCTGCCCAAGCCCAATCCGAAGACCTTCGACAGGATCATCGCCGAACACCACCTCGATCCCCGCGCCACGGCCTTCTTTGAGGATTCTGAGAAGAACCTTGCCCCCGCCGCTGTGCTGGGCATGACCACCGTGCTGGTCGGCCCGCACGCGCAGGCCTCGACGGCGCCCTTCGTCCAATACCGCACCGACAAGCTCGCGCCGTTCCTGGACGCCGCGCGGGTCAGGGAGACCGTCCGATGACCGATATCGCCGTCGCCGACCTGGAGGCCGAGATCGAAGCCGGGTGGGCCGCAATCCAGTCCCTCAGTCCCGACACCAAGGGCCCGATCCGCACGGCGGTGCACGAGACCCTGTCGCTGCTGGATTCGGGCCGCGTCCGCGTGGCCGAAAAGGTCGATGGCGAGTGGATCGTCCACCAGTGGCTGAAGAAGGCGGTGCTGCTGTCCTTCCGCCTCAGCCCCAACGCCATCATGCGCGCGGGCGAGCTGGGCGGCGCGGTGGGTCCCTGGTGGGACAAGGTGGACAACAAGTTCGACGGCTGGGAAGCCTCCCACTACACCGAGGCCGGCTTCCGGTCCGTGCCCGGCGCCATCGTCCGGCGCGGCGCGTTCGTGGCGCGCAACGCGGTGCTGATGCCCTCCTTCGTCAACATCGGCGCCTATGTGGACGAGGGGACCATGGTCGACACCTGGACCACCGTCGGCTCCTGCGCCCAGATCGGCAAGAACTGTCACCTGTCCGGCGGCGTCGGCATCGGCGGGGTGCTGGAGCCGCTGCAGGCCAACCCCACCATCATCGAGGACAACTGTTTCATCGGCGCCCGCTCGGAGGTGGCCGAGGGAGTCATCGTCGGCGAGGGCGCGGTGCTGTCCATGGGCGTCTTCCTGTCCGGCTCCACCAAGATCATCGACCGCAAGACCGGCGAGGTTCACCGCGGTCGCGTGCCGCCCTATTCCGTTGTCGTCCCCGGCGCGTTGCCGGACCCGCATGGCGTGGGGCCCTCGACCGCCTGCGCGGTGATCGTCAAGATCGTAGACGCGCAGACCAGATCGAAGACCTCACCGAACGAGTTGCTGCGGGACTAAGCCCGACATTCCGGTTCCGGCGCTGCAGGCTGGCCCGCGCTTTGCTCTCCCCGGTTGTCTGCACGATCCCGTGGATCGCGTCAGGCGTCGGGGTGCATCGCGGCGTCCCATTCTGAAACGGCGTTCGTCAAAGGGATTAGTGACATGAAGACTTTCCTGGAGTGGTTCGGGACCCTGGCCCTCGCCGCCTTGATTGTGGCGATCGGCGGTTTTGCTGGCCTGGCCCAAGCGGGCGGGCAGCTGGACGGCGACAGCAAGGCCTACGCGGAAGCCGCGGTAAACGCGATCGCGCCCAACTGGAATTCAGCCGAGCTGGTCTCCCGAAGTGCGCCGGAAGTCGCCGCGTCGCCGAACCAGGTCTCCGCGATGTTCGCCAGGTTCAGCCGGCTGGGGCCGGACGCAAGGCTCGCTGGCTGCACGGGGCAATCCAACCTTCGCATCATGCTGAGCCAGCCGGTGTCGATCACGGCCGGCTACGTCTGCCAGCTGGACCTGAGAAGCGGCCCGGCGCAGGTGAACCTGACGCTAAGAAAAGACAACGACGCCTGGAAGATCGTCGAGTTCCAGGTCAATTCTCCCTTGCTGCTGGATCAGGCCTAGGTCAGGCGCTGGAGACTCACCGCTTCTCCGCCGCCAGCTGGTCATGCGCGATCTGCTGCAGCGCCGTCGCCTGCGCCGGTGAAATGCCCAGCTCCTGCGCCGCCGTCTCGCGCGGGCCCAGCGACAGCGGGTCCTTGCCGGTGATGGCGCCGAACTCCACCAGGGCCTCCAGGTAATAGCCGAAGGCGCTGGCGTGGTAGTTGTCGACGGCCCAAAGGTCGATCTGGCCGGGCGCCACGCTCTTGTACGGGTTGGGCGTGGCGAGGCCGGTCTCGATGGCGCGGTTGAAGGCCTGGCCCACCGGCATCACGCCCTTGATATACGGCGAACCCGCCCAAGCCTTGTCGTAGCCGGCGCGCATATCCATCGCCATCGCCGTGATGGGCTTGCCGTACCAATGGCCCGCCGGCTGATACGTCAGGTCCGCCCGGGACCAGGTGGAGTCCAGCCGGATGTCCACCTTGGGGTTCTTGTCATGGAACATCTTGCTGAGGATCGCGGCGGTTCGCACCAGCCCGGCCGGGTCGCCCGGCGTCTTCGCGTCCAGGGTCGAATAGCTTTGCAGCACCACATGGTCCCAGGCGCGGTCGAGCAGCGGCGTCTTGTTGTCGATGTGCCACTGGAGGTCCTTGCCCGGCGAGGTCTCCAGGCTGACGTCGTAGGCGAGGCCGGCCTCCTGGGTGAACAGCTTGAACAGAGCGGGGACGCCGCCGACGCCTTCGTTGTTCAGGTCCGTCACCGAGCCAGCCCGGTAATGCCAGACCGGCGACAGGGCGCCGTAGGTGAAGCTGTTGCCGACAAAGAGGATGGTGTCGGCGCGGGCGGCCGCGGCGCCAAGAGAGAGGATGAAGGTGAGGGCGGCTGCTCTCGCCAGCCTCGTCAGGGTTCTCGCCATGCCGTCTTTCCTCGCCGATCATCTTTTCCGATGGCGAGCATGGCAGTTTCGAGAACGACTGGCGACGGGATTGATATCCAAAGGCCTATCGCAGGGCAGTCTAGCGAGGTGGCGAGATCGGCCGCGCGGAATGCGCGAGGAAAACAATGAACTCAACAATATAGTTGCGTTGCAGTTGCAGATTTAGATCGAAATACTATTCATACAGTATGAGTTCTCGATTTATCATTCCCAATGATTAAGGTTTAATTCCGTTTACACTACCCTTTAAACACAAGGAAACACCTTATACCGCAATCTTGCTCTCCAGGTCGCGGCATTGTTCGCCCGACCGTGCGTTCGGGGGTGTCATGCGACTCGGCGTTATCGTCAGTTTGGGCGCATCCACGGTCCTAGGACTGGGCGCGCTGCTCGTCGCCAAGGTCTGGATGCCGGCCCACGCCGCCCATGCGGCGGCGCCCGCCCCGATGATCGCCGGCGTTCCCGTGGTGGCCGCCGCCCAGCCCATCCCCTACGGCGCGAAGCTGGACGCCCATTTTCTGAAGGTGATCCGCATGCCCGCGGGCGCCGCGCCGGTCGGCGCCTTTTCGTCCGTCAGCCAGATCCTCGGCGGCCCGAACGGCCCGCCGACAGCCCTGGCGCCGATGACGGTGCTGGAGCCGATCCTGCCCGCCGACATCAGCGGCCCGGGCGAGCGGCTGACCCTGGCGGCCCTGATCGCCGATGGACATCGCGCCTACACGATTGGGGTCAGCGAGATCACCGGCGATGGCGGTCATGTCATGCCCGGCGACCGGGTCGACGTGGTGCTGACCAAAGAGCTGCCGCAGACCAATGGCCCCAACGGCCGACGCTTCATCTCCGGCATCCTCATTCAGAACCTGAAGGTCCTGGGCATGGACCAGAACGCCAACCCCAGCTCGACCCAGCCGTCGGTGTCGCACACCGCGACCCTGGAAGTCGGCGTGGTTGACGCCCTGAAGCTGGCGACGGCGTCGCAGGTGGGAACGCTGTCGCTGGCCCTGCGCAAGCCGGGGGCGACCGAGATCGTCGACGTCAAGGCGTTGCTTACGGCTGAGCTGGGCCTTGAGGCGCCGACGTCTGTCCAACCCGCGCCGCGCGGAAATCCGGGCATGCGAGGCCCAGCCCCGCGCCCTGTGGCGCCGTCCGGTCCCACCGTCATCATCGTTCAGGGCGACGCCAGAACCAGCGTGCCGGTCTCCAGCGAAAGCGCCGCCCTTTGAACCAGATCATGCTCAACCCTGGCCGGATGGCCCGCGCCATCGCCGCCCTCGCCGGCGCCCTGGCCATCGCGGGTTCGGCGGCCGCGCAGGAGCCGGACATGGCCACGCGCACGATCACGGTTGCGAAGGACAAGTCGGCCGCGTTTCGGCTCGACCAGCCAGTGGGCGAGATCGTCGTCGCCCAGCCCGACATGGTGCAGCTGGTGGCCACCACCGACCACGGCTTCTACATTCGCGGCAAGGCGGTCGGCACGACCAATCTGTTGATCTACGATCGCAGCCACCACCTGACCCAGGTGGTCGACGTGCAGGTGGGGCGCGACCTGACCTCGCTGCAGTCCGACCTCGTCGCGGCCCTGCCGCGCGAGCACATCATGGCGGCCAACTTCGCCGGCGGCGTGCTGCTGAGCGGCGAGGCCTCGACCAGCGCCGCCGCGGCCCGCGCCGCGGAGATCGCCGAGCACTATGCGCCCAAGGAGGTCACCTCCCAGATCACGTTGAAGGCCGCGCAGCAGATCATGGTCGAGGTGCGCGTCCTGGAGATCAACCGCACGGCCCTGCACGACATGGGCTTCAACCTGACCGCCCAGAACGGCTCCGGCCTGAACATCGCCACCGGCACCGGACTGATCACCGGCTCCGCGCCGGCGGGAGCCATCACCGTCGGCGGCAAGATCGGCGGGACCACGGTGGATCTGACGCTGCAGGCGCTGGAGACCAAGGGGCTGCTGCGCACCCTGGCCCGCCCCAACCTGACCGCCATGTCGGGCGAGGAGGCGACCTTCCTGGCCGGTGGCGAGTTTCCCTATCCCGTGCCCGCCGGCCTCGGCCAGGTGACGATCGAGTTCCGGCAGTACGGGGTCAAGCTGAAGGTCACCCCGACCATCGAACCCTCTGGCGAGATCAGGCTGAAGGTCGCCCCGGAGGTCAGCCAGCTCGACTCGGCCCATTCGATACAGATCGACGGCTTTTTGCTGCCCAGCCTGGACATCAGCAATGCCTCCACCACCGTCGAGCTGAAGGACGGCCAGAGTTTCGCCATCGCCGGCCTGTTCCAGCAGAGCTACAACAATTCCGTCAGCCAGGTTCCGGCGCTCGGCAATCTGCCGGTGCTGGGGACCCTGTTCCGCTCGGCCAGCTACGAGCGGCAGGAGACCGAGCTGGCGATCCTGGTCACGCCGCGCCTGATGACGCCCGCCGACCATATCGAGAGCCTGCCCAACCCCCTGGCCGTGGCCCAAGAGCCCAGCGCCATCGACCTGATCCTGGCCGGCATGACCGAAAAGCCGGGCCCCGCCAACGCCCACCCGCAAACGCCCTAGAGGCCCAGAGCATGAGTTCCACAAGCTTAAAGGATCGTCGGGTGCTGGTGCTAGGAACGGGGCTGATGGCCTGCGCTGAGCAGGGTCTGCCCTCCGCCGCGATCGAACCGGTTTCGCTGGAGGCGCTGGACCAGGCCCTCGCCCAGCCCCGCGCCGCCGACCTGATCCTGATCGACGCCGACGATGTCGACGCCCACCGTCTGGCGCTGGCGATCCGCTCTCTGGCCCAGGCCGCCGCGCCGCCGGCGGTGGTGATGTTCGCCGCCCACCTGCCCTCCAGCCTGGCGCGCGACCTGTTCCGGCTGAAGCGCGTCGATGTGCTGGAGCCGCCCTATTCGCCGGCCGATCTCGCCCGCGCGTCGGCGCATCTGCTGGCGCCCGGGGGCGCGGAGGGCGGCGCGCATCGCTCCCAGGTCTGGAGCATCATCGGCGCGGTGGGCGGCGCGGGCGGAACCACGCTGGCGATCGAGCTGGCGGCGGCGCTGGCCGGACGCACGTTGGGCGACCGGGTGGCGTTGATCGATCTCAACCTCGCCGACGGCGGCGCCTGCGCCTATCTCGGCGCCATGGCCGGCATGTCGCTGGCCGAGGCGGCGGAGGCGCCCGAGCGCATCGACGCCAATCTGCTGGACGCCTTCTCCGTGCGCGCCGCCGGCGGCTTTGACCTGTTCGCCAGCCCGCGCGATCCGGCCGCCTTCGCCAAGGTCACCCCGGCGGTCGTGTGCCGGCTGCTGGACACAGCCTGCCAGGTCTATGACTGGGTGCTGGTCGATCTCCCCCGCGGCCGCCAGCCCTGGAGCCTGGACGTGCTCTGCGGCTCCGACGAGGTGCTGGTGGTCTCCGAGCTTACGGTCCCAGCCTTGCTCGCCGCGCGCGCCCTGGTGGGCGAGGTCGAGGCGGAACTGCCGGACGGCAAGCGGTCGCGCCTGATCCTCAATCGCCTGGCCAGCCGGGTGTTCGGGCCCGCCCCCTCGCGCGCCGAGGCGGAGCGGGCATTAGGACGCAAGGTCGACGGCGCCATCACCTCCGACTGGGAGGCCGCAGCCTGCTCGGTGAACCTGGGCGGGCCGATCAGCCAGCACCGGCCGAAGTCGAAGATCGTCAAGGACGTCGCCGTTCTGGTCGAGAACCTGACCGCGACGCAAGCCTCCGCGTCGGTCACGCCACTCCGCGCCAGGGTCGCCTGATGAGCCGGTTCGGCGCGCTTCGCCTCAAGGCGGTCGAGCCTGTCGCGCCGTCGCCTGCCGCCGTGGAGCCCTCGCCCGCGCCGACGCCCAAGGCCGACCCCAAGCCGGCGCAGACCAGCGATCCGATGCTCGACATGCGGCTGCGCCTGCATGCGCGGATGATCGACGAGCTCGACCTGTCCAAGCTGGACACGCTGGACGAGGCGCAGATGCGCAAGCAGGTGCGCAAGCTGGTCGGCGACTTCGTCCGTGAGGAGCGGATGGCCCTGAACGGCGCCGAGATCGAACAGCTGGGCGCCCAGGTCTACGACGAGATGGTGGGGTTGGGTCCGATCGAGCCGCTGCTCAAGGACGACACCATCGCCGACATCCTGATCAACGGCCCGTTCCAGGTCTATATCGAGCGGTTCGGCGAGCTGTCGCTGAGCTCCGTGCGGTTTCGCGACAACGACCATCTGCTGCGTATCATCGGCCGCATCGTCGCGGCGGTGGGGCGCAGGATCGATGAATCCTCGCCGATGGTGGACGCGCGCCTTCCCGACGGCAGCCGCGTCAACGCCGCCATCGCGCCGATCACCCTGGACGGGGCGGTGGTCTCGATCCGGAAGTTCTCCAAGAAGCCCTACGACCTCGACAAGCTGGTGGCCGTGGGGGCCATGCCGGCCTGCGTCGCCGAGTTCCTGTTCGGAGCCGTGCGCTCGCGGGTTACCACGGTGATCTCCGGCGGCACCGGCTCCGGCAAGACCACCCTGCTCAACGCCCTCTCCGGCGCCATCGGCCATAAGGAGCGGCTGATCACCATTGAGGACGCCGCCGAGCTGCAGCTGCAGCAGCCGCACGTGGTGCGGATGGAGACCCGGCCGCCGAACATCGAGGGCAAGGGCGAAATCCGCCAGCGCGAGCTGGTCAAGAACGCGCTGCGCATGCGGCCCGACCGGGTGATCCTGGGCGAGGTGCGCGGCGAGGAAGCCTTCGACATGCTGCAGGCCATGAACACCGGCCACGAGGGCTCCATGGCCACCATCCACGCCAACACCCCTCGCGACGCCGTCACCCGGCTGGAGCAGATGGTGGCCATGTCCGGGATGAAGCTGTCGGCGGAATCGGTGCGCGGCCAGATCGCCTCGGCCGTAAACCTGATCGTCCAGGTCATGCGGCTGTCCGACGGCAAGCGACGTCTGATGAGCGTCTCGGAGATTACCGGCATGGAGGGCCAGGTACTGCAGATGCAGGAAATCTTCGTCTTCCAGCGCACACATACCGACGCCGACGGAAACGTCCACGGCGAATTCCGCGCCACCGGCATCCGTCCCCGCTGCATGGACGACATCCTGCGTCGCGGCGTCATCTACGACACCGCCAACTTCGATCCCAACCGGGTGCTGGGGTGAGGGTCGCGAGTTCCTTTCCTTCGCCCCTCCCGGGAGAAGGTGGCCCGAAGGACCGGATGAGGGGGCGCGCCGGCCTGTCGGGTTTCCCGCAAACGCATTATCGGAAAGGCCTGCGCGACCCCTCATCCGTCGGCTTCGCCGCCACCTTCTCCCGCAAGGGGAGAAGGATTCGGAGCGCCTGATGCCGCACTTCGATCCCGACCCCAACCTCGTCTTCGAGATCCTCGTCTTCGCCGCGGTGTTTTCGGCCGTGCAGGCGGCGTGGGGCCTGTTGCGGGTGGGGCGGGCCAAGCGGACGGTGAATCGGCGGCTGGTGCTCACCGAACAGGGCCTGGCCCTGGGCGACATGGTGATCGAGCTGCGCAAGCAGCGCGGCCTCACCGCGTCCGGCGAGCGGATGCTGAGATGGGACTGGTTCGCCGACCTGGTCGTTCACTCGGGCGTGGTGTTCCGCCCCCGCAGCTGGGCGATCGTGGCGGCGGGGATCGCCGCGACAGCGGGCCTGATCGCGCTGGTCGTGTCGCACAAGCCGCTGATCGCCGTCGCGGCCGGGGTTGCGACGGGCGGTCTTGGCCCCCTTGCCTATCTGAAGTTCAAGGCCGATCGGCGCGCCAAGGCGCTCAGCCGCCAGCTGCCCGACGCCCTGGACGTCATCGTCCGCAGTCTCGAGGCCGGCCACCCGGTGCCGACCGCCGTGGCCCTGGTCGGCAAGGAGATGCCCGACCCGGTCGGTTCGGAGTTCGGCATGGTCGCCGACGAGATCGCCTATGGCGCGCCGCTGGAACAGGCGGTGGGATCCATGGCCGCGCGCTGCCGACATCCGGACATCGACTTGTTCGCCGCCACGGTGCGGCTGCAGGACCGCTCCGGCGGCAACCTCACCGGCCTGCTCCGGATGAACGCCCACACGGTTCGCGAGCGGCACAAGCTGCGGCTGAAGATCCGTTCGGCGTCGTCGGAGGGCCGCGCCTCGGCGATGATCCTCACCGGCGCGCCCCTGTGCGTGCTGGGGATACTGCAGCTGGTCACGCCGCATTTCTATGGCGAGGTCATCGGCGAGCCGGCGACGCAGATTGGCCTGGCCGTGATGGGCATGTGGATGCTGCTCGGCAACCTGGTCATGCGCCGCATGATCGACATGCGGATTTGAGGCGATGGACGATGGCGCGCAGGCCCTGATCCTCTACGCGGCCGTGGCCCTGCTGGGCGTGGGCGGCCTGGGCTTCACGGTGATCGGCGGGCGGGCGGCGCTGACCACATTGAGGCGGCGCGCGCGGCTGGCGGCGGACGGAACGCAGGCGGCGCCATCGTCCTCGTCCCTCTCCGGCGGGGCTTTTGCGCGGGTGGCTCAGGGCGTGCGTGATCTCGGCGGGCGCGTCGGGGAAAAGGATCCGGACGCCCGCTCGCAGCTGCGCACCCAGCTGGCCCAGGCCGGCTTCAGCGGCCGCGACGCCGTGGCGATCTATCTCGGCGCCCGGGCGCTGGCCCTGGGCGGGGCGATCGCCGCGACCCTGGTGGTGCTGCCCTGGGCCGTGGCCGGGGGCGGCGGGATGTTGGCGATCCTGGTCGCCGCCTGCCTCGCGGCGGCGGCGATCCTCGGCCCCGACCAGGTGCTGAAGGCCAGGCGCGGCGCGCGTGAGCGGGAATACCGCGAGGGCTTTCCCGACATGCTCGACCTGATGGTCGCTTCGGTTGAGGCAGGCCTCAGCCTCGACGCCGCCATCGGCCGGATCATGGGCGAGTTGGTCTCGCGCTACCCGAACCTCGCCGGCCATATGAAGATCATGACCCTGGAACTCCGCGCCGGACGCTCGCGCAAGGAGGCCTGGAGCCGGTTCGCCGATCGTCTGGGCCTGGACGAGGCGCGCTCCTTCGCCACCATGCTGCGCCAGGCCGAGGACATGGGCGTTAGCCTGGGCGAGACCCTGGGGGTGTTCTCCGACGACATGCGCAACAAGCGGATGATGAAGGCCGAGGAGAAGGCGATGGCGCTGCCGGCCAAGCTGATGCTGCCGCTGATCCTGTTCATCTTCCCCTGCCTGCTCGGCGTGCTGATCCTGCCGGCCGCCGTCCACGTCGCCATGGTGCTGCACCATCACTAGGGGGTCCTGACGCAAGGGGCGCGTTGACAGGGCGGGGGCGGCCAACCTTTAGTGCGGCGCAACGAAAAGCCTGCCCACAAGGACGCGCCATGGCCATCGCCTATCCCGAAATCCTCAGCCTCAAGAACGAGGGTCAGACCTTCTCCTGGACCTCCAAGGACACCCTGATCTACGCCCTCGGCGTGGGCATGGGCGCCGATCCGATGAACCTGGACGAGCTGCCCTTCGTCTATGAGAAGGACCTGAAGGCCGTCCCGACCCAGGCGGGCGTGGTGGCCTGGGGCGCCGGCGCCGGTCCCATGGGCATCAACTTCCTGATGGTGGTCGACGGCGAACGCAAGATCGAGTTCCACAAGCCGATAGCGGTGCAGGGCGACGTCGTCGCCTCCACCCGCGTGGTCGGCGCCTGGGACAAGGGCGCCGGCAAGGGCGCGGTGATCACCACCGAGACCCAGCTGAAGGACGCCGCCTCGGGCGACCTGTTGCTGACCATCACCGGCTCGACGTTCGCGCGCGGCGACGGCGGCTTCGGCGGCCCTTCGACCGGCCAGCCAGATCCGCACCCGACGCCGACCCGCGCACCGGACATGTCGGTGGACATCCCCACTAGCCCGGACCAGGCGCTGATCTACCGGCTGTCCGGCGACCGCAATCCCCTGCACTGCGACCCGGACGTGGCCAAGATGGCCGGCTTCCCTCGCCCCATCCTGCACGGCATGTGCACCTATGGCCTAACCTGCCGGGCGGTGCTGCAGACCTATGCCGGCTATGACCCAGCCAAGTTCAAGAGCCACGAGGCACGATTCTCCTCGCCGGTGTTCCCGGGCGAGACCATCACTGTCGACCTCTGGCGCGACGGAAACGTCGTCTCCTTCGAGGCCCGCATCAAGGAGCGCGGCGTCACCGTGATCAAGAACGGCAAGACCGTTCTGGCGGAATAGCCGGCAGGGCGCCTGCCTTGAAACAGACCAGCCGTGCTGTAGCCATTTTTGCGGCGTAATCGGTCGCTTGGTGAGATTGGCTGTTTTGCGCCGCGAGGCTATGATCGCGATCCGGGGAGATTTGGATGAGCCTTTCACGGCGCATGTTCGGCCTTAGCCTCGCGGGCGTGTTCACGGCGGGCGCCGCGCCGGCGCTCGCGCGCGATCCGGACGACTGGCCGAACGTGTTCATCGCACCAATGGGCAAACCGTTCCGCGCCAAAATGGGCGCGCCCTATCCTGTCGCGGACTGGTTCAAGGCGGCGGACAAGAACAGCGATGGCAAGCTGGACCACGCCGAGTTCATCGCCGACGCCGACGCCTTCTTCGATACGCTGGACGTCCACCATCAGGGCGTCCTTACAAGCTACGAGGTCGCCCGCTACGAGCACAATGTCGCGCCGGAGATCCTCGGCTACAACATTGCGGTGAGCGATCTGCGCGGCCGCCGCGACGGGCCCGGCCATGACGGCGGCCGGCTTTGGCTGGCCCAGTACGGGGGGCAGCAGGGCAACCCCTACTCGCCGGGCGCATCGTACCGACCCGAGACCGATCCCGACATGACCAACCAGAGCACGGCGCCGACCGAGGTCATTCCCGAGGGCGCCGCGCCCTTCACCTTCCTGGAAACACCCGAGCCGCTCGCCGCCGCCGATCCCGACTTCAGCGGCTTTATCACCAAGCCCAACTTCCTGAAGCTGGCCGACCGGCGGTTCGACAAGCTGGACTCAAACCAGGACGGCTATCTGGTGCTCGCCAAGCTGCCCAAGACCTATGTCCAGAAAAAACTCGAACATCCGGGTCGCAAGGGCTTCCATTTCTAGGGTGACTGGTCACCGTTGGCGGGCGGGCGCGTGAGGACTATCCTCGCGGTTCAGGGAGTTTGTTATGAGCCTTTCACGACGCACGTTCGGCTGGAGCCTCGCGGGCCTGTTCGCGGCGAGCGCCGCGCCGGCGATGGCCCGAGACCCAGGCGACTGGCCCAACGTTTTTATCGCGCCCATGGGCAGACCGTTCCGCGCCAAGATGGGCGCCCCTTACCCGGTCGTGGATTGGTTCAAGGCGGCGGACAAGGACGGCGATGGCAAGCTGGACCACGCCGAATTCATGGCCGACGCGGGTGGCTTCTTCGATTACCTTGACCTCAACCACGACGGCCAGCTCAGCAGCTATGAGGTCGTCGTCTACGAACGCGTGGTCGCGCCGGAGATTCTTGGGCTCAATGTGGCGGTGAGCGACTTGCGCGGCGCGCCTGCCGTTCAGGAGCGCGGCGGCGCGCGGCTGTGGCTCGCGCAGTTCGGCGGCGGACCAGGTTCGGACGTGCCGGTGTATGATGGCAACGGACCCGACGATCAGAACAAAACCGCCCCAGAAGTCGTCCCTGAGGGCGCCGCGCCATTCAGCTTCCTCAATGTGCCCGAGCCCCTCGCCGCCGCGGACGTGGACTTCAGCGGCGTCATCACCAGGGCGAATTTCCTTAAGGTGGCCGATCGGCGCTTCAACACCCTGGATCACGATCAGCTCGGCTATCTGACCGCGGCCAAGCTTCCGAAAACCTACGTGCAGAAGAAGCTGGAGCTGGCCAACCGCAAAGGCTTCCACTTCTAGCGGGTGCACGACACTGGGCCGCTTGCCCCGGCGAAGGCCTATACTCTTCGCGGGCGCGGCGCGGGCGCAGGGGCGGGCTTCTTGGGCGCGGGGCGCGCGCGAAGCTTGTCGACGTTGGGGGGCTTGGCGATGAAATCCTCCGCCTTGCCCAGGCGGGCGTTGCAGGCGGTGCAGCGGACATCGCCGGTCGCATTGTAGGCCACCTCGACCGTCGTCCCGCACGGCTTGCACTTCCACAAGCTGGGCGGCGGCGTGGGAAAGTCCGGCAGGCTGGTCCGCGCGCCGGGCTTCAGGGACAGGATGGGTCGTTTGGGGCGTTCTTCAGGCATTCTGACGGTTCGAAAGGCGGCGGCGTTGGCGAGCCGGCTCCTAGCATTGAACGGACGGCAAGGCCACTCGCCACCGAAGACAGGCAATGCCGATCACGATTGAGGGATCGTCGTGAAGGGAGCATCGCATCGCCTTCTCTTGCCGGTTGAATTGTGAGACCTATTTATGAGGGAGCCAGCGCCCGCGGACCTCGGCGCCGCGGCGTTTTCAGCTGGCTGTAAGCCCCAAAACAAACCGGGGCGGAGGAAACAATCGCCGAGTCAAAGGGGTTTTAGGCTGCGAAGCCAACTCCAGGAGACGGACGATGGAGCACGATATCCTCGCCTTCGGCCAAGACCTGATCGCGGCCCGCCCGAAACTGCGTCAGGCCGCGCAGAGACTCGCCGGTCATGACGCCGGACGCCTGGTCGTACAGATCATGGACGACGCCTGGCGTGCGCGGGGCCAGTTCCGGCCCGACCAGGACCTGGATGTCTGGCTGCAGGGCCTGCTGCGCCGCGCCGCTGGCGAGCCGCGCTCGTTCGCGGAAGATTGAGGCGCCAGTAGCGCCGGCCTACTCCGCCGCCGCCAGCACCTCTTTCGGCCGGTCCTTGAAATTGATCGCCTGCAGGTAGCGGATGCCGTCCTCGGCGATGTCGTCGCCGACCATCCGGTCGCCCTCGCCGCTCAGCTCGTCCATGTCGACGTAAGCCGCGTAGAATTTCCGTGTCCGGTCGGTGATCAGGCCGGCGTTGTTCAGGGTCTTGATCAGCACGCGGAAGACGTTGGTGTCGCTGCGGATCTTGCGATCCGGATCGCGGCTGGCGCGCTTGGCGACGATGTCGGCGATCACCCGCTCCGGATCGAGGCCGAATTCGCCATAGATAACCTTCTGCTGCTCAGGCGAACCCTGGTTGAACAGCAGCGACTGGCAGCAGTGCGCGGCCCAGTCCTCGACGATGTTGCGCTCGGCCTCGGTCAGCATGGGCACGGTGCGGTCGGCCCAGATCTTGCCGAACTTGTGGTGGAAGGCCTCGTCGGTCATCACCAGCTGGAACAGCTTGCGCGCCAGCGGGTCGCGGTTGTGCTTGTAGCCGTTGGCGAAGGCGCCCATGGCCAGGCCTTCCACCAGCATCTGCATGCCGATGATCTTCTTGTAGACCTCCGGCGCCTCGATGATCTCGACCAGCAGGCTCTTCAGCGCCGCGCCGCAGGGCACGGGCTGGCCCCAGCGGGCCTTGATATATTTGGCGAAGCCGGTGACGTGGCGGGCCTCTTCGCGGGTCTGATTGGCGGCATATTCCTGCGCGCCCTGGTCATAGAGCACGTGGCAGAGGCTAGCGGACAGGTTCAACGCGCCCTGCTCGCCATGCAGGATCGAGGAGAAATTCCACAGCTGCATGTAGTTGATGAAGCGGATGCGCTCCTTCGGGTCGGTCAGCGTCGCGGCGACGTAGGGCAGACGCAGGATCGGCATCTGCTCTTCCGGCATCATCGCCACGTTTTCCATGTCGAAGGGCTCGTCGAAGTCGATGTACTTCTTGTCGAGCGGATCCCAGAAGTGGTCGTGTGTGGCCGAGATGATCTTGTCGAACGCGGTGGAGCGGTCGTTGTAGCGATCCAGGGTCAGCATGGACTCGAAGTCGTCGGGCGCCACCGCGCCGTACATCGCGTCCTTGGTGATGTTGCCGTCCGCCATCGCCGTCTCCCATGTATTCGCATCTTTTTCCGCAGCCTATGCCCGAAAACCTGAGTTGTCATCGATCAGTTGAAGGGCGCCGCCGGGCCGCCCGCGAAGACACATGCTTGTTAAGGCAACCTTGGCCGCTCCCGACCGTTCAGCTTGAAACGGGAGAAAACAACCATGCTCGGCACAATTCTGATCATCATTCTGATCTTGATCCTGGTGGGCGCCCTGCCGCGCTGGGGCTATTCGCGCAACTGGGGCTATTTCCCCACCGGCGGCCTTGGCCTTGTGCTGATCATCGTCATCATCCTGGTTCTGCTCGGCCGAATATAGCCACGGTCTGACGCGGCGACGCCGGGCCCTCGCGCGGCGCGGCGGATTCGTCTAAGCAGCGCCCATGATCGGTCTTTGGATTGGGGCGGCGCTGCTGTCGGCGCTCGCGGCGGTGTTGATCGTATACCGCTCGGCGCGCGCCAGCGTGGCGACGGCTGAGGTTGCGGAGGACCCTTCCCTCGCGGTCTACCGTCGCCAACTGGCTGAAATCGACGATCTGGCCGAGCGCGATCTCCTGCCCAGCGAGGAACAGGGATCGGCTCGCACCGAGGCCGCGCGCCGCCTGCTGAACGCCGCGGATCAGCCGCGGCCCGCGCCGCCGACCAAACCCGGCCAGTGGCTGGTCGCCGCCGCCGCAACCGCCGCGCCGGTGATCGCGGCGGGCCTGTATCTGTGGCTCGGGTCGCCGGGAACGCCGGACCAGCCCTTCGCCAAGCGACTGGTGGATTGGAGCAAGCAGGACGCCGCCACGCTGCAGCCCGCCCAGATGGTCGCGCTGTTGACGGGCGCCATCCCCAATCATCCCAACGATCCGACCCTGTACTACTTCCTGGCGCGCGCCCAGGTGGCGGCGGGCGACACCTTTTCCGCCGAACGGAGCCTGCGCAAGGCCATCAGGCTGGCGCCCAATCGCGCTGATCTCTGGAGCGCGCTGGGGGCCTTTCTGGTGGGCCAGTCGCAGGGCGAGGCTTCCGCCGACGCGCTCGCGGCGTTCGCCAGGGCCCAGGCGCTGGACCCCAATGACGTAGACGCCCTCTACTACCTCTCGCGGGCCAAGATCGGCGCTGGCGACGTGGCCGGCGGGCTGGCCGGCTGGACCACGCTGCTGGACGAGCTGAAACCCGACGATCCGCGCCGGGCCGTCATGACCGCCCAGATCGCCCAGGTGCAAAAGACCCACGCCCTGCCGGCGGACCAGCCGCAACAGCCCGCCGCTCAAAGGGCCGACGGCGACCAGCAGGCGATGATCAACGGCATGGTCTCGAGCCTGGCCGCGCAGCTGAACGCGCAACCGAACGATCCCGCCGGCTGGGCGCGGTTGGTCCGCTCCTACGGCGTGCTCGGCGACAAGGCGCGGCAGGACGCGGCGCTGGCCAGGGCCAAGACCCTGTTCAAGGATCGGCCCGCCGACCTGCGCACGGTCGAGGCCGCCCTGGAACCGGCGCAATGATCGGGATAATCCAGGGCTTGCGCCCCCAAGACATGCGCCCCGGACACGATCTATGAGCCTGCTTCCCAAATCCCGAAAAGCCAGACGACGCCTGATGGTCGTGGTGACCGCCGCGCCGATCCTGGCCGCCGCCGCCGCGCTGGCCTTCTATGCGTTGGGCAATTCGGTGTCGTTCTTCTACTCGCCGATCCAGGCCAAGGCGGCCCATGTGCCGGCGGGCCGCACCATCGAATTGGGCGGGCTGGTAGAGAAGGGCAGCGTGGTCAAGAAGCCCGACGGCTCGATCACCTTCGTCATCGCCGACCGCGCGGCCACCAGCAAGGTGGTCTATCGCGGCGACCTGCCCGACCTGTTCCGGGAAGGCCAGGGCGTGGTGACCAAGGGCGCGTTCCAGGCTGACGGCGACTTCGAAGCCAGCGAAGTCCTGGCCAAGCACGACGAACGCTACATGCCCCGCGAAGTCACCCGGGCGCTGAAGGCCTCCGGCGAGTGGCGCGGCGACGGCGACAAGCAGGCTGGCGCATGACCGCCGAACTCGGCTCCTTCGCCCTGATCCTCGCGTTCGCCCTGTCGATCGCCCAGGTCGCTCTGTCCGCGGGCGGGCGGCTACGGGGGTCGGCGGCCCTGACCGGCGCCGGGGAAGGCGCTGCGGCCGGCGCTTTCCTGGGCGTGGCGGCGGCGTTCGCGGCGCTGATCCACGCCTTCGTCACCTCGGATTTCTCGGTGGCCAACGTGGCCGCCAACTCGCACACCGCCCAGCCGCTGTTCTACAAGATCACCGGCGCCTGGGGCAGCCACGAGGGCTCCATGCTGCTCTGGTGCTTGGCCCTGACCGGCTATGGCTCGGTGGTGGCGCTGACCGGGCGCGGCCTGCCCTGGAAGCTCAAGGCCTCCACCGTGATGGTGCAGGGCTGCCTGGGTGTGCTGTTCATCGGCTACACGGTGTTCGCCTCAAACCCGCTGCTGCGCATCGCCACGCCGCCGGTCGAGGGCGCCTCGCTCAATCCGCTGCTGCAAGACCCCTTCTTCGCCATTCATCCTCCGTTCCTCTATTCCGGCTACGTCGGCATGTCGGTGGTGTTCTCCCTCGGCGTCGCCGCGCTCATCGAGGGCCGCGTGGATGCGGCGTGGGCCAGGTGGATGCGGCCTTGGTCGCTGGTCGCCTGGAGCCTGCTCACCATCGGCATCACCCTGGGCTCGTTCTGGTCCTACTACGTCCTTGGCTGGGGCGGCTGGTGGGCGTGGGACCCGGTGGAGAACGCCAGCTTCATGCCGTGGCTGGCGGCCACCGCCCTGCTGCATTCGGCCACCGTCACCGAAAAGCGCGGCGCCATGGCCGCCTGGACCGTGTTCCTGGCCATATTGGCCTTCACCTTCTCCATGCTCGGCGCCTTCCTGGTGCGGTCGGGCATCCTGACCTCCGTGCACGCCTTCGCCATCGACCCCAAGCGCGGGACGCTGCTGCTGGAGATTCTGGGCATCGCCGCCGGCTCCGGCTTCGCCCTGTTCGCCTGGCGCGCGCCCAGCCTGCCGCCGGGCGGCCTGTTCGCGCCGATCAGCCGGGAATCGGCCCTGCTGCTCAACAATCTCTTTCTGTCCGCGGCCACGGTGGCGGTGCTGTTCGGCACCCTTTATCCGCTGATCGCCCAGGCGGCCTTCGGCGCGGCGGTTTCGGTGGGACCGCCCTATTTTAACCTGGTGTTCGGCAGCTTGATGGGCGCCGTCCTGCTGATCCTGCCGATCGGGCCGCTGATGGCCTGGAAGCGGGGCGAGCTGGTCGGCGTGCTGCAGCGCCTGTGGTGGGCGGCGCTGGCGGCGATCGTCGCCGGGGCGCTGGTCTACGCCTTCCACGAGCCGCGCAAGGCCTTCGCCGGGACTGGCGTTGCTCTGGGACTCTGGCTGATCGGCGGCACGCTGACCGAACTGGCCGAACGCGCCAGGCTGGGCCGCACCACTCTGGCCGAGGCCGGTCGCCGCCTGCGCGCCCTGCCGCGCGGCGCCTGGGGCATGACCTTCGCCCACGTCGGCCTGGGCGTCTTTCTGCTCGGCGCGGCCATCGACGGCACAGGCAAGGTCGAAACCGCCAAGGTGATGGCCGTGGGCGACCAGATCGATGTCGGAGGCGGCTATCACCTTTCGCTGGACGGCGTCGGCGCCGTGGACGGTCCCAACTATCAAGCCCAGCGCGGCACGCTCAGCGTCACCAAGAACGGCCATCCGATCTGCACCGCGACGCCGGAGCGGCGCTTCTATCCCGCCGGCGGCCAGACCACGAGCAAGGTCGCCCTCTGCCTGCGGGGCGTCAGCGACGTCTATGTGGTGTTCGGCGAGCAGAGGTTGGGCGTCAGCGGCTCGCCAGGCTGGCTGGTGCGGGTGTTCTGGAACCCGTGGGCGCGAATGATCTTCCTGGGGCCCCTGCTGATGGCCCTGGGCGGGGGAATCTCCTTGTCCGACCGGCGGTTGCGCATCGGCCTGCCCAAGCGCGCGACCGGAGCCGCCGGCGCGGCGGTGCTGGGACCGGCCGAATGAGGCTGGGCCGCCTTCTGGCCGTCCTCGGCGCGCTCGCCTGTCTCGCCGCGGCGGAGGATCCGGCCGACCAGCTGCCCAATCGCGCCCAGGAAGCGCATGCCCGCGCGCTGTTCAGTGAGATCCGTTGCGTCGTCTGCCAAAACGAGTCCATCGACGACTCCGACGCCGAGGTGGCCGGCAACCTGCGCCAGGCTGTTCGCGCTCAGGTCGCCGATGGGCGCACGGACCAGCAGATCAAGTCCTATCTGGTCCAGCGCTACGGCGAATTCATCCTGATGCGGCCGCTGTTCTCGCCCGGCAACGCCCTCTTATGGCTCAGCCCGTTCCTGATCGTGCTGGCGGGCGCCGGCGTGCTGATTCTCCGCGCCCGTAGAACGCCGACGCCGGAAGCGCGTTTGACTGATGCAGAAGAAGCAAAACTTCGGGAATTGAAGGACTTTTGACGGCTTGGCCACGGTTGCGCCTTGTTTGCGTACCGCAATTCGCCGTCTAAGGGTTTCAAAAGTAGACCCTGTTGGATTTGGCGAGGCGAAATCGCGCCATTTGGGCTATATTAGGTGAGCCCGTCGGAGCATCTCCGCGGGCGGACGAGGATCGAACGAAAATGGCTTCCAGGAAGACCGGATTGATCTTGGGCGTGGCGCTCGCCGGAGTCGCCGCCGCCGCGATGGCGGGCAGCGGAGCGCGCTGGGCGCCACAGGACGCCAGCGCCGCCACTCACCCGCTTCAGCTCACGCACGTGTCCACCGCAGGCATGTTCGCCCCGCCGCCGGACGCGCCGCTGTCCTTCGCCGACATCTTCCAGAAGGTGTCTCCGGCCGTGGTCTCCATCAACGTCACCGAGCGGGTGAACGTCTCGCGCGGCATCCACGTGCCCGGCCTGCCCTTCAATGTCGTGCCCAACACCCCTCCGGGCGGCGATGACGGCGACGACGACAGTGATGGCGACAACAGCGGCGGCGGCGGCGCCGATCACAGCGGCACGACCAAGGCCGAGGCGTCCGGCTCCGGCTTCTTCATCTCGCCCGACGGCTACATCGTCACCAACAACCACGTGGTCGAGCACGCCGAGGACATTAAGGTGGTGCTGACTGACAAGCGCGAACTGCCGGCCAAGGTGGTGGGACGCGACGAGGCCACGGACCTGGCGGTGATCAAGGTGCAGGGCGCTGGCTTTCCTTTCGTGGACTTTGAGAATTCCGCCAAGCCGCGGGTCGGCGACTGGGTCATCGCCATCGGCAATCCCTTCGGCCTGGGCGGCACGGCCACGGCCGGCATCGTTTCGGCCTATGGCCGCGACATCGGCGACAACTTCGTCGACTTCATCCAGATCGACGCCCCCATCAATCGGGGCAACTCCGGCGGCCCGACCTTCGACGTCTATGGCCGCGTGATCGGCGTCAACTCGGCGATCTTTTCTCCCTCGGGCGGCTCGGTGGGCATCGGCTTCGCCATCCCCTCCAATGTCGCCGACCAGATCACCAAGCAGCTGATCTCGGGTGGCAAGATCACCCGTGGCTATCTCGGCGCGACGATCCAGAACGTGACCCCGGATCTGGCCGAATCCATGGGCCTGGGCAAGGACTACAAGGGCGCTTTGGTCGCCGACCTGGTGCCCGGCGGCCCAGCGCAGAAGGCCGGCCTGCTTCCGGGCGACGTGGTGCTGGATCTCAACGGCCACTCGGTGGGCAGCTCCACCGAACTGACCCGGCTGGTCGCCCAGTCGCAGAACGGCCAGATCATGCACGTGAAGGTGCTTCGCGACGGCAAGACTCAGGTGCTTGACGTTCGCTCGGGCACGCGGCCTTCCGAAACCCAGTTGGCCCAGCAGGAGAACGGCGGCGACGACCAGGCCGGCCCCGACGACAGCCCGGCGGGCAAGCACTCCAGCACCCTGGGCATGATGCTCGGCGCGCTCGACAACGACACCCGCGGCAAGCTGGGCGTTCCCGAGACTGTCCACGGCGCGGTGGTCCTTGGGGTCAAGGGCGCGTCCGACGCGGGCGAGAAGGGCCTGAAAGCCGGCGACATCATCGTCATGGCGGGCGAGACCCAGGTCTCCAGTCCCGCCGACGTGGCCCAGGCCGCGGCGGCGGCGAAGAAGGAAGGCCGCTCGGCCATCCGGCTTGGCGTCCGGCGCGACGGTCACACCCTGTTCCTGCCGATCAAGCTCGGGTAGCTTCCGCCTGAACCGATCGGGGGGACGATGCGCATTCTGATCATCGAGGACGACGTCGAGGCCGGCGCCGCCATGGCGCGGGGCCTGGCGGAAGCCGGTCACGAAACCGTCCACGCTCCCGACGGCGTGCAAGGACTGAAGGCGGCCACCGACGGCGAGTTCGACGTGCTGGTGGTCGACCGGATGATGCCGAACATGGACGGCCTGACCATGGTCTCCAACCTCCGCCGCGAGGGCGACCAGACGCCGGTGCTGTTCCTGTCGGCGCTGGGCGAAATCCACGACCGGGTCACCGGCCTCAAGGCCGGCGGCGACGACTATCTGGTCAAGCCCTACGCCCTGGTCGAACTGGTGGCGCGGGTCGAGGCCCTGGCCCGGCGGCGCGAGACCGGCGCGGTGCAGACCACCTTGCGGGTCGGCGACCTGGAGATGGACCTGATCGGCCGCACCGTGCATCGCGAGGGCACGGAGATCGATCTGCAGCCGCGCGAATTCCAGCTGCTGGAATATCTGATGCGCAACGCCGGCCAGCCCGTGACCCGCACCATGCTGCTGGAAAAGGTCTGGGAGTACCACTTCGATCCTCAGACCAATGTCATCGACGTTCACGTCTCGCGCCTGAGATCAAAGATCGACAAGGGCTTCGAGCGGCCGATGCTGCAGACCGTGCGCGGTTCGGGCTACCGGCTGGACGCGTAAAGCCCGCGCCATGCGCCTGCCGGGCCTGCTCCGCACAACGCCATTTCGATTGACGCTGCTATTTCTGGCGCTGTTCGCGGCCGCGGCGGCGGCTTTCCTGCTCTACATCTACGAGGTCACGGTCGGCGAAGTCAGCCGCTTCGCCGACGCCGGCATCCTGCGCGAGATGCAGTCGCTGCAAACGGTCTACAGCGCCGGCGGCGACGAGGCGCTGAAAGCCTCGCTGATCGATCGCAACGAAAGCGGGCGCCCCTATTTCTATCTGCTGCTCGACGGCAAGGGGCAGCGCATCTGGGGCACCATCTCCCACTCGCCGACCGGCCAGTTCACCGACCGCGACACGGCCTGGATGTACTTCGACGTCAACGGCAAGATCTCCGGCCGCAGGCTGGCGCGCGGCGAACGGCAGCGGTTGCCCGGCGGCGAGGTGCTGTTCGTGGGCGCCGATTTCAGCGAGGCGCAGGACTATATCGTCAAGATCGTCCAGGCGCTGTGGGGCGCCGGCGCCCTGATCGTCCTGCTCGGGTTGGGCGGCGGGCTGATCGTCAGCCGCAACGTGAGCCGCTCCATCGCCGGCCTCAATGCCGTGGTTGCCGCGGTCCAGGACGGCGACCTGGAGGCGCGGGTCGAGCTGCGCGGGGCCAAGGACGAGTTCGAGGAGCTGGCCGTCGGCCTCAATGACATGCTCGACCGACTCGAACGGTCCATCGGCAGCCTGCGTCACGCCGGCGACGCCATCGCCCACGACCTGCGCTCGCCCCTGAGCCGCCTGCGCGCGCGGCTGGAGGTGGCGCTGCTGGAGGTTGAGACCGGCAAGGGCGATCCGAAGGAAGCGCTGGCCCAGGCGCTGGAAGACACCGAGGGCGTATTGCGCACCTTCTCGGCGGTGCTCGCCATCGCCCGGCTGCAGGCGGCGGGCTCGGCGCCCGACCAGAAGCCGTTCGACCCAGGCGGCTTGGCGGCGGACATGGTGGAGCTCTACGAGCCGGTCTGCGAGGCGCGCGACCTGGAGTTCCAGGCCGAAATCGCCCGCGGCCTCAGCGTGCGCGGCAACCGCGAGTTCATCGCCCAGGCGCTGTCGAACATCCTCGACAACGCGGTGAAGTACACGCCGGCCGGCGGCGCGGTAATGCTGCGGGTGCGGCGGCGCTCATCCGGCGACGTGGAGTTCTCCGTCACCGACACCGGACCCGGCGTGCCCGAGGCGGACCGCGCGCGGGTGGTCGAGCGGTTTGTGCGGCTGGAGAACAGCCGCAACCTGCCCGGCGCGGGTCTGGGCCTGTCGCTGGTGGCGGCGGTGGCGGAGGCGCACGGCGGCATGCTGGAAGTCGACGAGGGCCCCGGCATGTTCAGCGGCAAGGGTCCCGGCCTCCGCGTGGCCCTGGTGCTGCCGAGGGCGGGATGACCGGCGCGGCCCTCGCCGGCGCCTTGCGGCCGTGCGGGGCCGTCCTCGCCGCCGGCCAGGCGGGGCGAGAACGAACCTTCGAGACTCTGGACAAGGCTGCCGCCCTTGGTGGCTGGGCGGATGTGCTGGATCAGGCGCGCGCGGCGCTGGACCCGGTCTTCGCCGCCTCGCCCTATCTCGGAGGCCTCGCCCGCCGCCGCCCGGCGCAGCTCGCGGCGATCCTCCAGGCCGATCCGGGCGCATCGCTGACGAGCGTGCTGGCGCGCACGGCGGCGTTGGAGTGCGAGCCGCTCGAGCTTGCCGCGCTCAAGACTCGCCTTAGAGAGCTGAAGGCGGAAACCCACCTGCTCACCGCCCTCGCCGACCTTGGCGGCGTCTGGGACCTGGACCAGATCACCGGCGCCCTGACCCGCTTCGCCGACGCCAGCGTCAAGGTCGCCATAGCCGCGGCCGTCCGCGGAGAGATCGGGCGCGGGCGCCTGATCGCGCCGGCCGGCGAGGACGACGGCGAGGCCGGCCCGCTGCCCGGCCTGTTCTGCATCGCCATGGGCAAGTACGGCGCCTTCGAGCTGAACTACTCCAGCGACATCGACTTCTCGCTGTTCTACGAGCCCGAGGCCCTGCCCCTGGCTGAAGGCGTGGAACACCACGGCTTCACCACCCGCTTCGCCCAGACCCTGGCCGACATCCTGCAGGAGCGGACCAGCGACGGCTATGTCTTCCGCGTCGACCTGCGCCTGCGCCCCGATCCCTCCACGACGCCGCCCGCCGTGCCCGTGGAGGCGGCGCTCGACTACTATCAGACCGTCGGCCAGAACTGGGAGCGCGCGGCCTTCATCAAGGCCCGCGTCTGCGCTGGCGACTCCGGCGAGGGCTTGGCCTTCCTGGACGCGCTGCAGCCCTTCATCTGGCGGCGCAACCTGGACTTCGCGGCCATCGCCGACATCCATTCGATCAAGCGGCAGATCCACGTCCACAAGGTCGACGACCGGCTCACGGCCAAGGGCGCCGACGTCAAACTCGGCCACGGCGGCATCCGCGAGATCGAGTTTTTCGTCCAAACCCAGCAGCTGATTCTCGGCGGACGCGACGCCTCGCTGCGGTCGAGCCGGACGACGGACGCCCTCACCGCCCTGGCCCGCGCTGGCCGCATCGCCCCGGACGCGGCCCAGGAGCTGATCGGCCATTACGCAGACCTGCGCGCCCTGGAGCACCGGGCCCAGATGGTCGCCGATGAGCAGACACACAAACTGCCCGAGGCCGATTCCGAGCGCGCCAGGATCGCCGCCCTGTCCGGCGATAAGAGCCTCGCCACGTTCGATGCTCGGGTCGAGCGGCTGCTGCGGGCGGTGAACACCCGCTATGGCGAACTGTTCTCCGACGACGAGGATCTGTCGTCGGCCTTTGGCAGCCTGGTCTTCACCGGGGTCGAGGACGATCCGGAAACCCTGCGCACGCTCAAGCGCATGGGCTTTACCGACCCGCCGCGCGTCTCGGCCACCATCCGCGCCTGGCATCATGGCCGGATCGGCGCCACGCGAACCGAACAGGGCCGCGAGCTGTTCACCCGCTTGGCCCCGCGGCTGCTCGAAGCCGCCCACGCCACCGGCGCGCCGGACGAGGCGTTCCGGCGGTTCGCGGACTTCTTCGCCAGCCTGTCCATGGGCGTGCAGGTGCAGTCACTGTTCCTGGCCCAGCCCAAGCTGTTCGAGCTGATCGTGCGGGTGATGGCCTTCGCCCCGCGTCTGGCCGCCTTCCTGGCCCGGTCGCCGGAGGCGCTGGACTCGCTGATGGATGCCGGCTTCTTCGCCCCCTTCGGCGAGGGCGAGATCGCCGCGGCCTTGGCGGCGGGTCTGGCCCGCGCCGAGCCCGGCTATGAGGCGGCCATGGACGCCGCGCGCAGGCTGCACCGGGAGCAGGCGTTCCGCATCGGCGTGCAGGTGATGAGCGGACTGGTCGCCGCCGCCGAGGCTGGTCCCGCCTTCGCCGATCTGGCCGACGCCTGCATCCGCGTGCTGGCGCGCCCCTCCCTGGCCGAAGTCGAACGCCTGGCGGGCGCCTTTCCGGGCGAGGTCGCGGTGATCGCCCTAGGCAAGTGCGGATCGCGCGAAATGACCGCCGGCTCCGACCTGGACCTTATGACCGTCTATCGCGCCGAGCCGGGCGCCGCGTCGCAGATCAAGGGTCTTTCCGCCGCCGCCTTCTACGCCCGCTTCACCCAGCGCCTGATCGCGGCGCTGTCGGCGCCGACGGCCGAAGGCGGCCTCTATGAGGTCGACATGCGGCTGCGGCCCTCGGGCAATGCCGGACCTGTCGCCGTGAGCCAGGCGGCGTTCCAAAGCTACTACGCCGGCGAGGCCGAAACCTGGGAGTTTCTGGCCCTGACCCGCGCCCGGGTCGTGTGGGCCTCGACGGAGGCCTTCGCGGCCATGGCCAGCGCCGACATCGAGGCGGCGCTCCGGCAGCCGCGCGATCCGATCGCCACCGCCAAGGCCGTGCGCGAGATGCGGGCGCTGATGGTCAAGGAACTGCCGCCCACTGGCTTCTGGGACCTGAAGCGGTCTCCCGGCGGGCTGATCGACATTGAGTTCGCCGCCCAGCATGTGCAGATCCTCAACGCCTTTGACGGCGGTCCTCTCCGCGCCAATACCGGCGAGGCGCTGGCCGCGATCTATGCCGCAAGCCTGATGCCGCCCGAGGCCGCCACCGTGCTGCACGACGCCTGGCGGATGCAGCAGGACCTTTCGCAGCTGCTGAAGGTGGCGCTGGCGGAGGACGCCGATCCTTCCGCCGAGCCTGGGGCGTTCAAGGCCCTGTTGGCCAAGGCCGGCGGCTGCAAGGACTTCGAAGCCCTGCGCGCGCGACTGCGAAGCTTGCGCGCAGGCGCCCACAAGGCGTTTGAATCCCTGGTGATGGAATCGTCCGCCGCGAAGAGCGCTCGCGCGACGGACTGAAGCGGCTGCGGCGTTCAACGCCAAACCGGACTCACGTTGAGCGCGGAACGAGGCGAGGATTGAAACACCCGGGCCCCGATCCCGACGAGGACCTGTTGATCCGGGTGGGACGCGGCGAGCCGGCGGCGGCGCGGGCGCTGGTGGCGCGAAAGCTGCCACGGTTGCTGTCGCTCGCACGCCGGATGCTGGGCGATCAGGGCGAGGCGGAGGACGTGGCCCAGGAGGTGTTTTTGCGAACCTGGCGGCAGGCGCCGACCTGGCGGACGGGGGAGGCGAAGCTGGACAGCTGGATGCACCGGGTGGCGTTGAACCTCTGTTACGACCGCTTGCGCCGGCGCCGCGAGAACCCGACTGCCGAACCGCCGGAACAGGAGGATCCGGGCGTCGCGGCCGACCTGGGCCTGATCAGGCGCCAGACCGGCGACGCGGTCGCCTCGGCCATGGCTACGCTTCCGGCGCGGCAACGGGCCGCGATCGTGCTCTGCTATTATCAGGAGCTGAGCAACATCGAGGCGGCGGCGCTGATGGAGGTCAGCATCGAGGCGATGGAGAGCCTGCTGTCGCGGGCCAGGCGAGCGCTGCGGTTGGCGCTGGCGGACGAGGCGGTTCAGGAGTGATGGACGGACCCGTGATGGATCAGGACAGGTTTGACCGATTGGTCGAGGCCTATGGCGCGGCGCCCTGGCGCTGGCCGGAAGGCGAACGCGACGCCGCCACGCGGTTCGTGCAGGAGTCTCCCGCGGCGGCGGAAAAACTCGCGCGAGCGCGGATGCTGGATGAGGCGCTGGACGTCTGGACGCCGGCCGGCGCTCCCGGGGCTCTGCGCGAACGGGTCCTGGGGTCAGCGCCAGGATGGCGCGTCCCGGTCTTTCGGCGTCCGAGATTCTGGTGGGCCAGCGCCGGTCTGGCCAGCGCCTGTGCGCTGGGCGTGGTCGTGGGCGCCGTCGCCGCGCCACCGTTGACCGCAAGCCGCGAAGCCGACCCCGTCTCGGCCCTGGCGAGCCAATTCGACGGCTCGGCCCCCTTCGGCGGGGCCTTCGACGTCGGAGCGGCGCCATGACCACCCGGGCGATGAAGATCGGGTTCGGCGTCTCGCTCACCGCCAACCTGTTCCTCGTCGGCGCGATCGCCGGCGCACTTTACATGCAGTCCCAGAAATCGCCGCCGCGCCAGCCCATGCTGCTTGGCCGGGCCTGCGCAGGCGCCGCCGGCGCGCCGCGCGGCCCGTTCCGGCAGATGCTGTGCGATCAGCTCCCAACGATCCGGCCGGTCCAGCAGGACTCCTTCCAGGCCAAGCAGCAGGCGATGGCGCTGATGACCGCGCCGACCTATGACCGCGCCGCCATCGGCGCCCTGTTCGACCGCGCCCGCGCCGACGACATGAAGGCCCGCGCCCAGGTGGAAAACGCCATCCTGGACTTCGCCGCGCCGCTTGCCGTGGACAAGCGCGAACGGCTTGTCGAGGCTCTGCGCGGCAATGCGAGGCGCCGGATGATGATGCGGCGAGGGATGACTGCGGGGGATTGAGGGCGGAGCGCGACCCGCATTCAACCGATCCCCGCCCGCCGCGTCCACCCTCTATGTCATCCTGAGCCGCGCCCTCTTGGGCGCGTGTCGAAGGACGCACTTTGCCGCCGCTGCGTCCTTCGACGCGACGCTTCGCGTCGGCTCAGAGGCTGTGACTGTTTGCGGCTTGGCGTTTGGGCCTCGGCGAAACTGCGGAGGGTTATCTGACTGGATAGCTGTTGATTTGGCTGGCTTGGGCTAGGGCGGTGCGGCCGTAGCTGGTCTG
>Ga0302314_10001752_pt1 | contig 40663 bp, 41 predicted proteins | sample III_Palsa_N2_3_FD_200533 | JGI IMG/M metagenome (GOLD analysis project Ga0302314, IMG submission 200533) | Peat permafrost microbial communities from Stordalen Mire near Abisko, Sweden - III_Palsa_N2_3 | ecosystem: Environmental > Terrestrial > Soil > Palsa > Peat permafrost | place: Sweden... | reverse complement strand
GCCCCGGCTTCAGGGGCGGGCTGTGGGGGGGACGTTGAGCGTCTCGTGGCCGAGCTGCCGCATCAGGTCGACGATGTCGAAGTGCGCGGACCGCTCGATCACCTTGTCGCCGCGGAACCGGTCGATGCCGATGGCCGTGAAGGTGGCCTTGCGGCCGCTCGGCGGCAGGCCCCGGAAGGGGCCGAGCTGGGTGCCGATGCACTCGACGCGGGTGACCACCAGGTCGCCCTCGGCGGTCTGCTCCTGCACCAGGTCGCTCATGTCGGGGAACGCGGTGCGGAACGCCTCGACCCAGGTGCGCACGCCGTCCGGGCCGCGCAGGTCGAACTGGGGCCAGTAGAAGTCCTCGGCGAAGATCTCGTCGGCGAGCTCCAGCCGGCCATTGGTGATGATCTCCTCGAAGAGCAGCGCGACGCGCTGCTTGCGGGCCTCCGGGGAGGAGCCTGCGGGGATCTCCATGGAAAGTGTCCTCAGCTGCTCGTGGTGGATGGACGGGGCGTCAGGAGCGCGCGGCGGCCGGGCTCTTGGCGCTCGGGGCGGCTGCCGCGGCGGCCGCGGCCAGCTGTGCCGGGCGGGGGAGCGTGATGCTCATGCCGCAGGCGATCAGGACCAGCACCAGGTCGACGATGCCGACCCACTGCAGGCCGGAGGCGTAGGCGGCGGGGCCGTGCCCGGTGCCGACGGCCTGGAAGAAGATCGAGCCGATGCCGGCCACACCGGCGGCGCTGGCGAACTGCTGGGAGGTCGTCAGCACACCGGCGGCGGCGCCGGCCTGGACGGTGCGGGCACCGGCGAGCACCGACCCGGTCAGGGCGGGGACCGCGAGGCCGTTGCCGAGGCCGATCAGGACCATCGGGCCGATCAGGCGCAGGGCGTCGGTGTGGGAGCCCGAGAGGTGCAGGTCGACCAGCAGGATCGCGACGCCGACGGCGGCCACGGCGGTACCCGTGGTCACCAGCCGGGCGCCGTGGCGGCCGGCCATCCGGGGGGAGGCGATGGAGGCGGCGGCGAACGCCAGGCCCAGCGGGCAGAAGGTGAAACCGGCCTGCAGCGGGGTGAGGCCCAGGCCCGTCTGCAGCACCAGGGTCAGCGCGAACATGAAGCTGAAGAACGCGCCGAAGGTGCCCAGGCAGACGATCAGGCCCCGGGAGAAGACCCGGTTGCTGAACAGCGCCAGGTCCAGCAGCGGCTGGCCGTCGCGACGGGACAGGGACCGCTCCCACCACAGCGTCAGCACCATCACCGGCACGGACGCGATCAGGCTGATCCAGGTCCACACCGGCCAGCCCTCGGTGCGCCCGAGGACCAGCGGCACCAGGGCCAGCGCCAGGCTGGCCGAGACACCGAGCGCGCCCAGCGGGTCGAGCTTGGGGCGGTTGGCGGAGGGGGCGCGGCGGGGCAGCAGGCGCTGTGCGAAGAGCTGGGCGACCAGACCGATCGGCACATTGACCAGGAAGATCACTCGCCAGCCCAGGCCGAGGACGTTGACCTGCAGCAGCGCGCCGCCGAGCACCTGCCCGGCCACCGCGCCGACGCCGACCGTCACACCGAACCAGGCCAGTGCGCGGGAGCGCTCGGCCGGCGGGAACACGGACGTGATCACGGCCAGCACCTGCGGGACCATCGCCGCGCCGGTGAGCCCCTGGACCAGTCGGGCGGCGACCAGCTCACCCGGGGTCTGGGCCAGACCGCAGAGCAGCGAGGCCAGGGTGAAGGCCAGGGTTCCCCACAGGAACATCTTCCGGGAGCCGACCAGGTCGCCGAGTCGGCCACCTGTCACCAGTCCGCTGGCGTAGGTGAATCCGTAGCCCGCGACGATGAGTTCCAGCGCGGCCTGTCCGGCGTGGATGTCGTGCTGCAGGGAGGGGGCGGCGACGTTGACGACATAGAGGTCGAACTGGGCCATGAACATCGCGGCCAGCAGGACCGGCAGCATCAGCCATCGGCGCGGATCGAGCCCCGGGTCCGAGCCCGGGGCGGGAGCGGGCGACTTCTGCGCCACATTCGTGTTCTGGGACATGAGAGGCAAACCACTTCTCTGAGGCCGGTATCGGCGCATGGATGCACGGCGCGCCCTGGTCCGGACGGCGCCTGGGGGAGGTGGGGCGGAGCGGAGGACCGCGCCGCCCCACCTCCGGGTGGGGTCAGACCGAGACGGCCGCGGCCGCGGCGGCGCTCTGGGTGCGCACCTTCTCCAGCCGCCAGTCGACCTTCGCGTAGTCCGCTTCGGCGAGGGAGATCGCCTCGTCGATGCCGCGCACCACGGGGAGGTCGAACTCGCGGACGATCGAGACCAGGCGCTCGGGGATCGAGCCCCCGATCGCGATGTAGCGGATCTGCATGTCGTCCAGGGCGCGGAGCAGCATGTCGTCGCAGCTGGAGCGGAACCGCTCGTTCATCGGGCGGTGTCCGTCGGCGCCGAGCGGGAACTCGTTGCGCAGGTGGACGAAGCCGTCGAAGGACTCCTTGACGTGCTGCCGGAAGGCGTGGCCCAGCTGGGCGGTGACCTCCTCGAAGAAGGCCATCTCGGGGGTCCTGGCCGGCGGCGGTCCGTCGACGTGGGCGCCCGGGTCCATGCCGAACTCGACCCGTGCGGCGGCGTAGGTCCACTCCTGGAGGGAGGAGCCGTCGGCGATGAAGCTGTCGCCGAGCAGGGCCTCGTTGACGGCGCGGCCGACGTGGCGGCGCACCGCCAGCTGGATGTACTCGGCCGGGGTCACCTCGGTGAGGGCCTTGCCGGGGACGGCGTCGGGCATGATCTCGCGGATGGTCTTCGCGGGGGACCGGGGGATTCCGGTGAAGTGGGACAGGGCCATGGCGGTGAAGGTCTTCCCCGCCGAGTAGGTCCCGGATATGGACAGTCGCATGGCTTGGCTCCTGCGGTCGGTCGTGTGGGAGGGCGGGGTCACCGCGCGGCGTTGTCTGCCGGCAGCTCGTGGGCGAAGGTGCAGCGCATGTCGATGCCGCCGAGTTGCCCCTGCAGGTCGACGCTGCGCCAGGTGGCGCCGCGCAGCGGCAGCAGCCGCTTTCCGGTGATGGAGGTGCGGGCCCGCAGCGCCGGTGCGCCCTCGCTGGGCAGCGGCTGCGCGGTGCGGGGGAACCGCAGCACGGTCTGCATCATCCACAGGGTGTTGCTGCTCTCGCGGGTCAGCGAGTCCAGCTCGTACATCAGCACCTGGGCGAGCTGGAGGTTGACCACGAAGCAGTCGACCAGGGAGACCGACGGCTGGTCGCCGCCCCCGATGCCCTGGGTCGGCACCGGGCTGCCCGGCACCGAGGTGAAGCGGATGTCGGCCTCCGCGATCAGCGCCGCGACGTCGACGCTGACGTCGTTGATGCTGTGGCGGCGGAGCTTGAACCCCTCGCCGTAGAAGCGGGGGTCGCGCGGTCCGAGTGCCTGGCACAGGGACTGGAAGCCGGTGGTCACGGTGGCCCGCCGGACGACGGGGTGCTCGATCTCGCAGCGCACCCGCAGCCCGCCGACGACGCAGTCGTAGGTCGAGACATGGCCGCCGACTGCCTCCGGGTCCTCCTCGAACCGGGCGGGCACCGCGGCCAGTGGGATGTCGGTGAGGTCCTCCTGCGGCTCGGTGCCGGCCCGCAGCACGACCTTGCGCAGCCGCATCGCGGCCCGGTCCGTGTCGCCCAGCCCGTAGGCGTGGGTGAGGTGGAGTTCGGAGAGCTGGACGCCGAGCACCAGGGCGTCGATGGTGCTGAGGTGCGGGCGGAGGTCGACGCCGTCCTTCTTCTTGGACCAGTCGGCGGGGTAGCGCAGATCGGTCCTGGCGGTGACGCCCGGCTCCTCGGCATCGGCCGGGGTGGCCGTGATGCCGTAGACCGAGTACTCGGCCCGCTGGTAGCCGCGGGAGAAGAAGCGGGTCTCGCCGGGGCCCAGGTAGTCGTCGATCGAGCGCAGCAGCAACTGCTGTTCGGTGGCCATGGCTCAGCCCACCGGGATGGAGGCGCGGACCGCGCGCTCGTAGGCGTCCACCAGGTCGCGTACGGTGCGCATGTCGGTGATGGAGACCTCTTCCTCGAAGGGGTCGACGTCGAGCTCGGTCTCCAGCTGGATGAGCAGCTGGGCCAGCATCAGCGAGTTCAGGCCGAGCTCGAACAGCGCGTCGTCCGGGGACAGCGGGGTGGAGCCGCTGTCCAGGTCCAGGAGCAGACCCTCGATCTCACGCATGATCAGGTTCTGGATGTCCGACTTCACTAGCATGTGATTCCTCCGTCGATGACCAGGGACTGTCCGGTGACAAAGTGCGCCCGGGGTGAGGTGAGGAAGAGGATCGCGTCGGCGATCTCCTCGACTGTCCCGAGCCGGCCGAGCGGGGTGCGGTTCTGGATCTTTTCTCGGTTGCGCGAGGTGACGTCCTCGGTCATCTCGCTGTCGAAGAATCCGGGCACGATCGAGTTCACCCGGATGTTGAACGCCCCGAGTTCCCGGGCGAGGCTGCGGCTGAACCCGTCGAGTCCGGCCTTGGCCGCGGCGTAGACCGAGACCCCGCGGTAGCCGCGGATGGCGTTGATGGACGAGACGTTGACGATGTTCCCGCCGCCGTGACGGGTCATCAGCCGGGCGCAGGCCTGGGTCAGCATGATCGGGGAGAGCAGGTTGTCGGTGACCATCGCCTCGATCTGCTTGGGCGCGGTGGTCAGGAACAGCTCCTGGTGGAGCACGCCGGCGTTGTTGACCAGCAGGTCGACCCGGCCGTACCGCCGGGTGACCGCGCGGGCGAAGGACCGCATGGTCAACGGCTGGCCGAGGTCGGCGGACTGCCAGTAGAAGCGGTCGGGGTGCTCCTCGGCGGTCCGGTCGGTGAACGCGTTGGCGGTGCGGCTGAAGGCGGCCACCCGCCAGTCGTCCGCGAGCAGCCGCTCGACCAGCACCCGGCCGAGGCCGCGGCTGCCGCCGCTGACGACCGCCACCCGCTGCGAGGCCTGCGGCTCCGCTGTCTGCGGCTCCGCTGTCTGCGGTTCCGCGGTCACGTGAGGCTCCGGGTCTTCTTGAAGCGGTCGTTGTGGTGCTCGCTCTCGGAGATCTCCACGATGCAGGGGATCTTGAAGGCCTCCAGCCGGGTGCTGCAGTGCTCGCGCACCTGCCGCAGCAGGGCCCGCTGCTCGATCGGCTCGGTGACCTTGACCACGGCCTTCACCACCATGCCGGTGACATGGCTCGGCTTGCCCGAGACGGTGGCCTCGGCGATGACGGGCAGGCCCAGCAGGACGTCCTCGACCTCGCTGGGGTACACCTTCTCCCCGGCCACGTTGATGATCTCCGACTTGCGACCGAGGATGCGGACGTAGTCCCCGTCGGTCTCGACCGCGTCCTGGGTGTTGAAGAACCCCTCGTCGTCGAAGGGCGCGGGCGCGTTGAGGTAGCCGAGCATCGCCATCTCGGAGCGGATCCACAGCACGCCGTCGCGGATCCGGTACTCGAAGCCGGCGCCGCCCAGCCGCACCCAGAGGGTGTCGTCCGCCTTGGACTTGGTGGGCAGGATGCCGAGTTCGGACAGGCCGTAGGTCTGCTTGAACCGGACCGCGGGGAGCGCGGCCTTCAGCCGCTGCAGGGTCCCGAGCGGCATCGGCTCGGTGCCGTAGGTGATCAGCCCGAGCGAGCCCAGGTCGTACCGCTGGTAGGCGCCGGAGATCAGCAGCATGTTCAGGAACGTCGGCGTGGTCGGCAGCACCTCCACCCCGTACTCGGCGATGGCGGCGCACACCGTCTCCGGTGTGCGCTCGGGCAGGGTGACGATGGTGCCGCCCTGGGAGAGCGTGTGCAGCAGGGTGTTGATGCCGCCGATGTGGTCCAGGTTCAGGAAGGCCAGGGTCCGCTGGGGCCGGGTCGGCGCTCCGTAGCGGGCCAGCACCTTGGTGAAGTCGAGCACCGTGGCCTTGCTGCGGCCGGTGGTGCCCGAGCTGAACAGCACCAGCCCCGGCACGCCGGCCTCGCGGAGCCGGCCGTACAGCTCGTGGCCGGCGCTGCGGCCGGTGCGCGAGTGGCTGCGGGTCACCCCGTCGGCGGCGATGGTGATCACCGTCTCGACCTCGGCGACCTCGTGGAACTCGGTCCGCTTCGCGGCTGTCAGCAGTGTCAGCGGGACCACGATGGCCCCGCGCTCGATCAGTGCGAGGAGTCCGGCGCAGGCATGGAAGGAACTGGCTCCCTCCAGTACCACCACCTGCCCGGCCGACACCTCGTGGGCGTCCAGGTACTCCCGCCAGTCGGCGACTCCCCGAGAAAGGTCCGCATAGGTGTGGCGAACCGAGTCGAACACGATTGCTTCATTCTCGGAAAAGCCGTCGAAGCGGTCCGTGAGAAAATCGTTCATAACCCCCTCCAGTCATTGTTGTCCGCCGCCCAGGCCCTGCGGATGGCCTGGGGAACAGGGGCGGAAAATCCGACTCACGAGAATGAAGCTAGTCGGTTGAAGTGCACCTCAAGCAAGTGCTGCCTGGGTTCTGTGAGGCAGTTCACGCATAATTCGGACGAGGCCGAAAAACTCGGGAAAATACGCCGGGGTCATACTGCGATGGAGGCGGGGAAGATATCGGGACCGCCTTCCTCGGCCTGCTCGTACGTGCTGATGGTCCATTCCAGATAGCGCAGCGTCTTGGTCAGTCCTTCCATCTGCTGCCGTACCTGGTCGCGGTGGAGTTCGACCATGCGCCGACGGGCGCTCGCGGTCTTCTGCCCCTGTCGGGCCAGCGACACATAGCGGGTCATGTCGGCGACGCTCATCCCGGTCTCCCTGAGCCCGGCGACGAACTCCAGCCAGAGCAGGTGGCGTTCGGAGTAGACCCTCCGCCCGCCCGGGCCGCGGTCCACGTTCTTGATCAGACCCAGTTCCTCGTACCAGCGCAGGGTGTGCGCCGCCAGTCCGCTCACCTGCTCGACCTCGGTGATCGAGTAGGTGCGCTCACCGTCGCGAGAGGCGGTGTCGGGCATCGTGGTGATCCTTCCAGGAGGGCGAGCGGTGGGCGGAGAAGTGGTGGGTGTGGGTCCAGCGGGGGCGCCGCGACGATGTGCCCGGTTCGTCGCCGCCGGTGTTCAGGGTCATCAGTGCGGTGATCAGCGCCGCGAGTTCCTCGTGGTCGGGGCTGCCGCGCAGGACCCGGACCACGGCTGCTCCCGAGGGTTCCCCGGCCGCCATCAGACGGGCGGGTTTCCGTGCTTGCGGGACGGCCGGTCGACGTGCTTCAACCGGAGCATGTCCAGCGCGTGGATCAGCACGGAGCGGGTCCTGGCCGGGTCGATGACATCGTCGACGAGCCCCCGCTCGGCCGCGTAGTACGGGTGCATCAGCTCGTCCTTGTACTGCTTCACCATCTGCGCGCGGGTGGTCTCCGGGTCGTCGGAGGCGTTGATCACGCGGCGGAAGATGACATTGGCCGCGCCCTCGGCGCCCATCACCGCGATCTCGTTGACGGGCCAGGCGTAGGACAGGTCCGCCCCGATGGAGCGGGAGTCCATGACGATGTAGGCGCCGCCGTACGCCTTGCGCAGGATCACCTGCACCCGGGGGACGGTGGCGTTGCAGTAGGCGTACAGGAGTTTCGCGCCGTGGCGGATGATGCCTTCGTGCTCCTGGTCGACCCCCGGCAGGAACCCGGGCACGTCGACCAGGGTCACCAGCGGGATGTTGAAGGCGTCGCACAACTGCACGAAGCGCGCGGCCTTCTCGCTGGCGTGGATGTCCAGCACCCCTGCCATGAAGGCGGGCTGGTTGCCGACCAGGCCGACCACATGGCCGTCGAGCCGGGCCAGCGCGCAGACGATGTTCTTCGCCCAGCCCGGCTGCACCTCGAAGAACTCGCCGTGGTCGACGATCTCCTCGATCACCTGGTGCATGTCGTAGCCCTGGTTGGGGTCCGCGGGGACCAGGCTCAGCAGCCGGTCGCAGTCGCGGTCGACGGGATCGTCGCCCGCCTCGACCGGCGGCAGCTCCCGGTTGTTGGACGGCAGCATCGCCAGCAGGTAGCGGACGTCGTCGAGGCAGCTTCGCTCGTCGTCGTAGGCCGCATGGGCCACGCCGGAGACGCGGGAGTGCACATCGGCGCCGCCGAGCCCGTTCTGGCTGATCCGCTCACCGGTGACCGCCTGGACGACGTCGGGTCCGGTGATGAACATCTGCGAGATGTCGCGGACCATGAAGACGAAGTCGGTCAGCGCCGGCGAGTAGGCCGCGCCGCCCGCGCAGGGGCCGAGCATCACGCTGATCTGCGGGATCACCCCGGAGGCCCGGGTGTTGCGCTGGAAGATCCCGCCGTAGCCGGCGAGCGCCGAGACGCCCTCCTGGATCCGGGCCCCCGCACCGTCGTTGAGGCTGACCAGCGGTGCTCCGGCGCTCTCGGCCAGGTCCATGATCTTGTGGATCTTCTGGGCGTGGGCCTCGCCCAGCGCTCCGCCGAAGATCCGGAAGTCATGGGCGTAGACGAAGACGGTACGGCCGTGCACGGTGCCCCAGCCGGTGATCACCCCGTCGGTGTGGGGCTTCCTGGCCTCCAGGCCGAAGCCCGTGGCCCGGTGCCGGCGCAGCGGCTCCACCTCGTGGAACGAGTCCTCGTCCAGGAGCAGGGCGATGCGTTCCCGTGCGGTGAGCTTGCCCCTGGCGTGCTGCTGCGCGCTGGCCTCCGCGGACGGACCCTCCCGGGCCCGGCGCTGGACGATGGCCAGGTCGGCGGTGAGGCGTCGGATGTCGGCCCGCTCCGCGGCCGACGGCGGCAGGGAGAGCTCGACGGGCGGTTCCTGAAGCACGGTCATGAGAGTCCCCTCCATGGGCAGGCAAGCAGGGCCGAAGCGCAGGAAGGTGCCCCCCGGCAGTCGTCGCAGGCATTAAGCTAACGAGCCTCGTAATAAAAATCAAGCCATGCGGTTTGTTTTGAGGAGTTCTCGTGGTCCATCAGGAGCGAGCGGTGCGCACCCGCCGTGCCATCGTCGACGCCGCCGCCCAGGTCTTCGTGGGGGGAGGGCTCAGGGCCGCATCGGTCGCGGACATCAGCAGGCGGGCCGGGGTCAGCGGCGGTGCGCTGCACTTCCACTTCGAGACCAAGGACGTGCTCGCCAGGGCGGTCGCGGAGGAGGCGCGGGAGGCGCTGGGGCGGCTGGTCCGGGAAACCGAGGAGGCCACGGCCCCGGCCCTGCAGCAGCTGGTCGACAGCAGCTATGCCCTGGTCGCGCTGGTGCGGCAGGACGCGACGGTGCGCGCGGGCTTCAGGCTCGGCTGCGAGGAGCCGTTCCGGGGAGGGCCGATGGACCTGCGGTGCGCCTGGGAGCACACGGTCCGCGGGATGCTGGCGCGGGCGGCACGGCAGAGTCCGCCCCAGGTCAAGGTCGCACTCCAGGGTGCCGCCAGGGTCGTCGTCGCCGGCACCGTGGGCCTGGAGGTCCTCGCCCGGACCGACCCGGGCTGGCTCTCCGACGACTCGCTGCGCGACCTCTGGCGGATGGTGCTGCCGGGACTCTCCCTGGCCGGGCTTGAGGTCGCCGGTGTGCGGGGCGGGGAGCGGTAAAACCGCATGAATGGTTTGTATGGGGATGTTCCAGCCCCGGTCAGGCGGGCTGCCCTTCCGTGACCTGCTCGGTGGTCTGCTCCACGGCCTGCTCCACGGCCTGCTCCCGGATCCGGGCCAGCACCCTGTCGCCCCGGTCGGCCGCGATGTCCAGGCGCAGCAGCACGCTCGGGGCCGCACAGCTCGGCATGATGTGCTGGAACAGGGTCGACAGCCGCCGGCCGATGTCCTCCCGGTCGGTCAGGATCTGCGAGGTCAGCTGGATCCCGGTGAAGCAGCCCACGATCAGCAGCGCGGTCTCGGCGGGCACCACATGGGGCTGCAGCTCCCCGTGCTCGAACGCCTCGACCAGGAGGCCCTCCAGGATGGCCGCCCAGGCGAGGTAGGACTCGCCGCGGCCGTCGAGGGAGTGCGAGCGGTACTCGATGCCCAGCCGCATGCTCCCCCTCAGCAGCGGGTCGCTGCTGAGGCTGGCGCCCACGCACATCGCCACATCCACCAGCTCCTGCAGCTTGCACGCTTGCGGGGGGATCTCCAGGATCGAGGTCTGCGCGTTGAGCACGCCCCGGGCCAGCTCCTCCTTCGAGGGGAAGTGGAAGTACAGCGCCCCCTTGGTCACGCCCGCGCGGGTGAGGATGTCGCTGATGGTGGAGGCCTCGTAGCCCTGCTCGTCGAAGACCGCACCGGCCGCTTCCAGAATGATCTGGCGCGTCCTGATCGCCCGCTCCTGCTTCGCCATTGTTGCCCTTCCTGGTGATCCGCACGGTCTCGTGGTGATTGTGGCGGATTTGCTCGGCGGTCTTGGTTAGAACTACATGTAGTGGCTGGATTTAAAACCGGTTGGTCCGTATCTTAATCCGCGAGTAGGCATGTGGCTGCTTCCGCTCCACCCAGACTCAAGGGGGATTACGTGTCCGTTCCAGTTGCTCAGTACGACTCTGCCGTCCTCGCATCCCACCGGGCTCCGGTGCTGCTCCCGGACCCGTCGGCGGAGCCGGGGTTCTCCCCGGCTCCCCGTACCGGCCGGGCAGCCCAGCTGACCAGGACGGTGCCCAGGGAGTTCGTCCACAGGGCGGCCGTCGCCGAGGTCCTGCTGACCGGCTGGCGACGGGAGACCGACACTACCTTCCGGCTCGCGGCCCAGTGGCCGCGGAGCCACAGCTTCTACGCACCCGTGCTCGGCCTCTACCACGACCCCCTGCTGGCCGGCGAGACCATACGCCAGGCCGGTCTGCTGCTGTCCCACGCCGAGTTCGGGGTGTCGCTGGGGGACCAGTTCCTGATGAGCGCACTGGAGTTCACGGTCGTGCCCCGGCACACCAGGGTCGCGGCCGCGCCCGCCGACCTGGACCTGAGGGTCACCTGCAACGACATCCGCCTCCGGGGCCGCAGGCTCGCGGGGATGCGGATCGACGTGGTGATCGAGCGGGGCGGTGAGCTCGCCGTGTACGGCAGCGCCGAGTTCTCCGTCATCAGCGGGCCCGCCTACCGGAAGCTGCGCGGTGACCGGCCCCGGATCTCCCGCGTCCCGGTCGCGGACCCGGTTCCCGCGGGCACCGTCGGCCGCGCCTTTCCGAAGGACGTCGTGCTGTCCGCCACCCACCGGCCGCGCCGTTGGCAGCTCCGACTCGACACCGGCCACCCGGTGCTGTTCGACCACCGGGTCGACCACGCGCCGGGCATGCTGCTGATAGAGGCCGCCCGGCAGGCGACCCTCGCGCTCGTCCCCTGCGACGGCTACCTGCCCGTCACGGTGCGGAGCCGGTTCGACCGGTACGCCGAACTGGACTCGCCGCACTGGATCGAGGCCGCCCCGATCGCGTATCGGGGCGACGGGCGCACCGGCGTCGAGATCACCGGATCGCAGGACTCCGAGACGGTCTTCACCTGCGCGGTCGAGGCGATCCCGGCTCCCGCGCGCTGACCTCCTCTCCGTCGCGCGGGACGCGATGGGACGCGATCGCCGCCAGCACCGCGTCCGGATCCGCGTGCGGGAAGAAGTGCCCGCCCGGCAGGATCCGGTGGTGGAAGCGGTCGGAGGTCAGCGACTCCCAGGCGGATATCCACTCGGGGCCCGCGAACCGGTCGGAGGCTCCGCCCAGCGCGGTGATCGGGCAGGGCAGCATCTCGGCCAGGGCCAGGGCGGAGAAGGCGGTCAGCAGCGCGAGGTCCGCCCGGAGCACCGGCAGGATGAGGCGGGCCGCGTGCTTGTGGCGGAGCAGCGCGGCGGGTGTGCCGCCCATCAGGTCGAGGTGGGCGAGCAGCTCCCGGTCGGAGGCCGACTGCAGCTGGGCGGTGTCCAGCCGCCCGGGGGGCCGGCTCCCGGAGACGACCAGGCCCAGCGGCATCGGCCTCAGGCCGAAGGCGAGCCTGCGCGCGGTCTCGTAGGCCACCTGCGCGCCCATGCTGTGCCCGTACAGCAGGAACGCCTCGTCGGACGGCCGGCTCGCCAGGACCGCGAGGACGCCGTCCACCAGCTCCTTCATCGTGCCGGGCAGGGGCTCCCCGCGACGCGTCCCGTGTCCGGGCAGCTCGATCGGCACGAGGTCGAGACCGTACTGCTCCGCCGGGCCCGACCAGGGCCGGTAACTCGCGGCGGAGCCCCCCGCATGGGGGAGGCAGTACACCCGCACAGGATCCCGCATGGCCGTTCCACTCCCCGGGTCGGTGGCTGTGTCGGGGCCGAACGCTAGCCGGTTCAGGCGCACTTGAAGCAACGGCGCGATCCGAGCAGTACCGAAGAGGAGAAGAGGAGCCACCATGGCGGAGAACAGCACGACCGACGCCCCCCGTATGCGGGTGATCAGCCAGGACACGGCCGGAGGGCCCGAGGTCCTCAAGCTGGTCGAGACCGACCGGCCGGTGCCGGGTCCGACCGAGATCCTGGTGCGGGTCCACGCGGCGGGGGTCAATCCGACCGACTGGAAGACCAGGGCCCGGGGCCGGTTCAACGCCGGCGCCACCCCGCCCTATGTGCTCGGCTTCGACATCTCCGGCGTGGTCGAGGCGGTCGGGCCCGGGGTGACGATCCATCGGCCTGGCGACGAGGTCTACGGGATGCCGCGCTTCCCGCATCCGGCCGGCGCCTATGCCCAGTTCGTGTCCGCGCCGGCCCGGCACTGCGCGCCCAGGCCCGCCGGCCTGGACCATGTCCGGGCGGCCGCGCTGCCGCTCGCGGCTCTCACCGCCTGGCAGGCCCTGGTCGACACCGCGGACGTGCGGCCCGGGCAGCGGGTGCTGGTCCATGCCGCGGCCGGGGGCGTCGGCCACCTCGCCGTGCAGATCGCCAAGGCCCGCGGCGCCCAGGTGGTCGCCACCGCGAGCGCGGCCAACCACGACTTCCTGCGCGACCTGGGCGCCGACGAGCTGGTCGACTACCGGACCGAGGACTTCGCCGACACCGTGCGCGGGATCGACTGCGTCCTGGACCCCATCGGCGACGACTACGGCACCCGCTACGGCACCCGCTCGCTGGCCACGATGCGGGCCGGCGGCACCCTGGTCACCCTGCGCGGCCTGGACCGCGAGTTCCCCGCCGCGCGGGCGGCCGAGTCCGGCATCCGCGCCGTGCACCTGCTGGTCGAGCCGGACCAGGCGGGGCTGCGGGCGATCACCGGTCTGGTGGAGAGCGGAAGGCTGCGGGTCGCGGTCGACTCCGTCTTCCCGTTTGAGGACGCGGCCGGGGCGCACACCCGGGGCGAGGCCGGAGGCGTGAAGGGCAAGCTGGTGCTTGCCGTCGGTCACGGGTGAGCTGGGTCACTTTCTCTCAACAGCCTTTGCTTCAGGTGCACTTGAACCACCTAGCGTGAACGCCAGTCACCGGGGAATTCGGTCGGCGCCGCAGTCCGCACGGGAACGTCCCTGCGGCGCCTCGGCATTGCCCTGCTCCGTCCTGGCCGCACTGCGCCCCAAGTGGTTCGGTTGCGCACAGCCGGCCGGAGTCGCGGCGACGCCGCAGACCGCATCCCCTCTCTTGTGGAGGAGTGCCATGTACAGCGGTATCGGAGCCTTTGTCTCCCCTGTCCACGAGCCGGGGCAGGACCCGCACCTGACGATCCGACGGGATCTGGAGACCATCGAGCTGCTCGACGAGCTCAACTACGACGAGGCCTGGGTGGGCGAGCACCACTCCATGGGCTGGGGCACCATCGGCGCCCCGGAGACGGTCATCGCCGCCGCCTCGCAGCGGACCCGGCAGATCAAGCTCGCCAACGGCGTCGCACCGCTGCCCTGGCACCACCCCTTCCATGTCGCGACCCGGGCCGTGCACCTGGACCACCTGACCCGTGGCCGCTACATCCTGGGCGTCGGTCCTGGCGTCCCCACGGACGCGCGGATGCTCGGTGTGGAGCTGAGCGAGCAGCGCTCGCGGGCGGCCGAGGCGCTGCCGACCGTCATCGAGCTGGTGAACGGCGAGGAGCGGGTGACCCGCAAGGCCGACTGGTTCAGCGTCCGGGACGCCAAGCTGCAGCTGCCCCGCTACAGCAGGCAGGGCCTGGAGATCGCCATGGCCAGCGGCGGCAGCTCCCCGGCCAGCCCGCTGCTGGTGGGACAGCACGGGATCAGCATGGTGTCGTTCGGTCTCACCCAGCCCGGTTCCACGTCCGCCATCGCGCTGGACCGGCAGTGGCAGTACGTGGAGGAGGCCGCCGAGGAGCACGGGCGCGTCGTGGACCGCCGGAACTGGCGGATCGCCCTCCCGGTCCATGTCGCCGACACCCGGAAGCAGGCGCTGGACGACGTCCGCGAGGGCTTCGACCGCTGGCTGCACGGCTACTGGGAGAAGGCGATCGGCCGGGACGTCAGCACTCCCGGGATCCCGAAGTCCCGCGAGCTCGAGGCCAGGATCGAGGCGGGCGGCGCGCTCGTCGGCTCGGTCGACGACGTCGTCGCCGGGATGCGGCGGCTGCAGGAGCAGTCCGGGGGCTTCGGGACCTTCCTCAACTACGTGCTGGACTGGGCGCCCTGGGCCAGGACCCGGTACAGCCTCGACCTGCTCGCCCGGGAGGTCGCGCCGCGCGTCAACGGCGCCGCCGACCGACCGCAGGAGTCGATCGACTGGAACGTCGAGAACCGGTCGGTGCTCAGCCGTCCCACCTCCTGACCCCTCGGGCCCAGCCAGCGAAAGGAAGAACGATGCCCGCAGCCAACACCATGGAGCAGGACGTCGACCAGGGCGTCGAGCAGGCTGTCCGCCAGGCCATGAAGCAGGCCATGGCCCGGGTCCCCGGCCCGGTCACCATCGTCACCACCGTCGACGCCCAGGGGGAGCCCTGGGGCTTCACCGCCAGTTCGTTCTGCTCGCTGTCCATGGATCCGCCGCTGCTGCTGGTCTGCCTGGACAAGGGGTCCGCCTCCAGCCCGGCCTTTCAGGAGGCAGACTCCTTCCTGGTGAACGTCCTGGCCGAGGACCAGGCCGGGCCGGCGCTCTCCTTCGGGCGCGCCCACGGTCCCGGCAAGTTCGCCGACAGCGGGATGGAGCCCTGCGAGGGAGGGCTGCCGGGGCTGCCGGCCGCCGCCGCGCGGCTGTCCTGCCGCAGGCACGCGGTGCTGGACGGCGGTGACCACAGCATCCTGGTGGGCCGGGTCGTGGACGTGTCGGTGGAGCAGCGGACGCCGCTCGTCTACTGGGACCGCCGGTTCGCGAGCCCGCTGCCGCACTCCCCGGTGGGCGCGGGCTGACGGCACCGGGGCCGGAACCGTCCGGCGGGGCGTGAAGAGCGTGTGCGGGGCGCACGGCAGGTCACGGAATGGCAATGGTTTTCATCACTGGGCCAAGCGGGCTAGATATGAGAATCATTTCCATCTAGTCTGGTGCTCATACAGTCCGGACCTGCCCGAGGAGATCCCGCACCATGACCGCCGTCCCGCCGTTCCGCCCCACCCGGCTCGCGCTCGGCGCCGCGGCTGTCGGGACGCTCGTGCTGTGCAGTGCCTGCGCCACCACCGGCGCGGCCGACACCGGGACCGCGGCCAAGGGCGGCGGCAAGGTCATCCAGGTCGTCGCGGCCGAGAACTTCTGGGGCAGCATCGCCGCTCAGCTCGGCGGCAGCCACGCCCAGGTGACCAGCATCATCACCAACCCGGCCACGGACCCCCACTCCTACGAGCCCACCACCTCCGACGCCCGCGAGATCACCACCGCGCAGCTCGCGATCGTCAACGGCATCGGCTACGACGGCTGGGCCGACAAGCTGCTCGCGACCGCCGGCGGCGGCCCCACCGAGCTGAACGTCGGCGACCTGGTCGGGATCAAGCCCGGCGGCAACCCGCACCGCTGGTACTCGCCGGACGACGTCCAGCGCGTCATCGAGCAGATAACCGCCGACTACAAGAAGATCGACCCGGCCGACGCAGCCTACTTCGACCAGCAGAAGACCCTGTTCGAGACCCGGGCCCTCGCGCCCTACAACCAGCTGATCGCGCAGATCAGGGCCACCTACGCGGGCACGCCGATCGGCGCCTCCGAGTCCATCGTGACGCCGCTCGCCGAGGGCCTCGGCCTGAAGATGATGACGCCCGAGAGCTTCCTGGACGCGATGAGCGAGGGCAGCGACCCGACCGCCGCGGACAAGTCGACGATCGACAGCCAGATCAAGAACAAGCAGATCAAGATCTACGTCTACAACACCCAGAACTCCACGCCCGACGTCATCGCCCAGGTGAACCTGGCCAGGTCCGAGGGCATACCGGTGGCCACCGTCACCGAGACCCTCAGCCCGGCCGGCGACACCTTCCAGCAGTGGCAGGTCACCGAGCTGCAGGGGATCGAGAAGGCGCTGAAGGAGGCGACCGGACGATGACCGTCAGCCAGACCGAGCTCCGCTCCGGAACCGGGCCCCTCGCCGCCCCCGTCCTCGAACTCCGCGACGCCGCCGTCCGCGTCGGCGGCCGCACCCTCTGGTCCGGCGTCCACCTGGCCGTGGAGGCGGGGGAGTTCGTCGCCGTGCTCGGCCCCAACGGGGTCGGCAAGTCCACCCTGCTCAAGGTGCTGCTCGGGGTGCTCCCCGCAGCCGAGGGCGAGGCCCGGGTCCTCGGCCTGCGGCCGGGACAGGGCGGCGACCGCGTCGGCTACCTGCCCCAGCGCCGCAGCTTCGGCACCGGCCTGCGGATCCGCGGCGTCGACCTGGTCCGGCTCGGCCTGGACGGCGACCGCTGGGGCGTCCCGCTGCCGGGGCGCCGCCGCAGGGAGCAGGCCGAGCGGGTGGCCGAGGTGGTCGAGCTGGTCGGCGCGGGCGCCTACGCCCACCGCCCCATCGGCGAGTGCTCGGGCGGCGAGCAGCAGCGGCTGCTGATCGCGCAGGCCCTGGTGCGCCGCCCCTCGGTGCTGCTCCTCGACGAACCGCTGGACAGCCTCGACCTGCCCAACCAGAGCGCGGTGGCGGCGCTGATCGGCCGGATCTGCCACCAGGAGGGCGTCGCCGTGGTCATGGTCGCCCACGACGTCAACCCGATCCTGCACCACCTGGACCGGGTGGTGTACATCGCCGAGGGCGGCGCGGTCGCGGGCACGCCCGAGGACGTGATCACCTCCGACACCCTGACCCGCCTCTACCGGACGCCGGTGGAGGTGCTGCGCACCAGTGACGGGCGGCTGGTCGTCGTCGGCCAGCCGGAGGAATGACCGATGCAGACAACAGCGAGCTGGAATCTGGTCGCCGACTTCCAGCAGATGTGGTCGTTCCCCTTCATGGTGAACGCCTTCAGGGCCGGGGCGGTCGTCGCGGTCGTCGCCGGGGCCATCGGCTGGTTCATGGTGCTGCGGCGGCAGTCCTTCGCCGGGCACACCCTCGGCGTGGTGTCCTTCCCCGGTGCTGCCTTCGCCGCCCTCGCGGGCATCAGCACCGGCTTCGGCTACTTCGGCTTCTGCATGGCCGCCGCCCTGGTCATCGCGCTGCTGCGGCGCGAGGGCAGGGACGCCGGCGCCGAGGAGTCGGCGGCCACCGGTGTCGTCCAGGCATTCCTGCTGGCCTGCGGCTTCCTCTTCATCGCCCTCTACAAGGGCCTGCTGAGCGGCCCCGAGAACATCCTCTTCGGCAGCTTCCTCGGCATCACCACCGGGCAGGTCACCGTGCTGGCGCTGGTCGGCGCGGCGACGCTGGCCGTGCTCGCGGTGATCGGGCGCCCGCTGCTGTTCGCCTCGGTCGACCCGCAGGTGGCGGCGGCGCGCGGGGTGCCGGTGCGGGCCCTGTCGCTGGTCTTCCTGCTGCTGCTCGGGGCGGCGACGGCCGAGGCCTCGCAGATCACCGGGTCGCTGCTGGTGTTCGCGCTGCTGGTGCTGCCGGCCGCGACCGCGCAGGTGCTCACCGCGCGCTCCGGACTCAGCCTCGCCCTCACCGTGCTGTTCGGCTTCACCGTGACCTGGGCGGGCCTGATCGCGGCCTGGTACTGGCCCTACCCGCTGGGGTTCTTCGTGACCACCTTCGCCTTCGGCGGCTACCTGCTGGCCCACGCCGTGACCTTCGCGGCGAGCAGGAGCCGGGCACGCATCGCACCGCTGGAGGCCGCCGCGTGAACGTGTGGAGCCAGGACTTCTTCCACAACGCCCTGCTCGCCGGGACGTTCATCGCGCTCGCCTCCGGCCTGGTCGGCTACTTCCTGGTGCTGCGCGCCCAGGTGTTCACCGGGGACGCGCTCAGCCATGTCGCCTTCACCGGCGCGATGGCGGCCCTCGCCGCCGGCTGGGACCTGAGGCTCGGCCTGTTCGTCGGCTGCATCGGCGTCGGCCTGCTGCTGGCCGGGATCGGACGCCGGGGCAAGGCCGACGACGTGGTCATCGGCAGCGCCTTCGCCTGGATCCTCGGTCTGGGCTCGTTCTTCCTGACCCTCTACACGACCTCGCAGAGCGGCGCCTCCGTCGGCAACGCCGGCACCAGTGTGCTGTTCGGCTCGATCTTCGGCCTGAGCGGCAGTCAGACCCTGGTCGCGGTGCTGATCGCCGCCGCGATCAGCGCGGTGCTGCTGCTGATCGCCCGCCCGCTGCTGTTCGCCACACTGGACGAGGCCGTCGCGGCGGCGCGCGGCGTTCCGGTGAAGGTGCTGGGGCTCGGGTTCCTGGCGCTGGTCGGCGCCTGCGCCGGGGAGGCGACGCAGGCGGTGGGCTCGCTGCTGCTGCTCGGCCTGCTGGCCGCGCCCGCGGGCGCGGCCCTGCGGCTGACGGACCGTCCGTATGTGGGTCTGGCGCTGTCGGCCGGGTTCGCGGTCGCCGAGATGTGGCTCGGGCTGGCCCTCAGCGCGGCCGTGACCAGCCTGCCCCCCAGCTTCTCGATCATGGCGGTGGCGACCGCGGTCTACGCCGCGGCGTGGTTGCTGACGCGCCGCGGCGGCCGGTTCGCCGAGCTTGCCCGGGAGGGTGACGCGGCCGTCGCACATTGACGACACCCGCTTCCGTCCGAGTGACCCCCGTTGGGGTGAACCGGGCCCCGGGATTCTGCCCCCGGGCACTGCCCCGGGCATGTGTCATTCCGCGTCAGCCGTCAGAACCCTTTCAGGATGCGGGTTCGGGGCGGGTGACGGAACATTTGTGCTCCTTCTCCGGTGCGGTTCTCGCACGTCAACGCGCAGACCTGGTCAGGAGTGAGGCCGAGGTGCGAAGGAATCCGCCGGGGAATGATGGCAGGGCGGTGAACTTGGGTAAATGAACTCCAGGCACGGAGTAATCGTGCTTCGCTACTTCCTGAGTCCCCGAATGTCCCTCCGCCGTAGGGCTGCTGTGCCCGCTGGCAAACCGTGCCCGCTGACAACTGAGCCCGCTGACACTTGCCCTTCCCCGGCGTCCTCGAGTGACCCAAGTACGCGGAGCCAAGAATGCTCACCACGCTGCAGACCACTTACACCGACACCCGCGCCGGGGACCTGGCGTGGTGCCTGGGCAGCCAGCAGCTGCCCGCGCTCGCCGTCCTGGACCTGAGGATCGGGCCGACCGACCTCCAGCTCCGCCTTCTCGGCGCCTCCCACCAGGTCATTCTGGGCAGTGGCAGCGACCAGTGCTCCGAGACCGTCGCCTGCCTGCCCGGGCGCCGCAGCCCGCTCCCGGCCCGGGTCGCGGGACGGCTCCAGTGCTGGGAGTACGAGTTCGCCGCCCGGGTGGAATCGCTCCAGGGGCAGAGTTTCGCCAGGCGCGCACAGGAACTCCTGGCCTTGGTGGAGAACCATCCGCACGGCCTCGCCGGGGTCTTTCCCGGCGATCCGACGGCTTTCACGGCATTGCTCGCCGGCGGCGGCGAGCGGGAGATCTACTGGCGCACCTGGCACGCATATCCGCAGGAGGAGCGGCTGGTGTGTACACGGTCATCGCTCAAACTCACCGAGATTTGCGCGCCTGATCGAACGGTCAACTCCGCGCAACGGCAGCTCACTCCTTCGGGGGAAGGGCTTGTGACCTGACGTCGCCTAGCGTTTATTTGTGATCAACCAATCCGCCAGGCCCTCGCAGAAGCACGCCGTCGGCGCCCGCACCGCCCGGTGGCTGGTGCTGCTCGCGGCGTTCATCTGTGCCGCCTGCGGTCTTGTGTACGAGCTGGAGCTGGTCGCCCTCGGCAGCTACCTGCTCGGCGACTCGGTCACCCAGGCGTCCGTGGTGCTCTCCGTGATGGTCTTCGCCATGGGCATCGGCTCGCTCCTGGCCAAGGGCTTCACGGCCCAGCCCGCGACCTCCTTCGCGCTGGTGGAGAGCGCGCTCGCGGTCGTCGGCGGCTTGTCCGTGCTGGTCCTCTACGCCTGCTTCGTCTGGCTCGGCCACTACGGCCTGGCGCTGGTCGCCGTCGCCACCCTCATCGGCGTGCTCATCGGCGCCGAGATCCCGCTGCTGATGACCCTGATCCAGCGCATCCGCCGCCAGGACGCCGGGCGCGCCGCCGCCGACCTCTTCGCTGCCGACTACGTCGGGGCGCTGGTCGGCGGGCTCGCCTTCCCCTTCCTGCTGCTGCCCTGCCTCGGCCAGGCCACCGGTGCGCTGCTCACCGGCGCGATCAACGCGGTGGCCGGTGCGGTCGTCGTGCTGTGGCTGTTCCGCGACGAACCCCCGCGCCGGGTCCGCGCCCTGCTGTGGAGCCTGTGCGGGTCGGTCCTGCTGCTGCTGGCCGTCGCCACCGCGCTCACCGGCGCCTTCGAACGCGCGGCCCGCCAGGCCCTGTACGGCTCACCCGTCCGCTTCACCAGCCAGAGCCGCTACCAGGAAGTCGTCCTCACCGGGCCCGCCCCGGGCGGCAGCGGCGGGGGAGACGGCGGCAGCCGGGAGACGGACCCGCGCGTCCCCGAGCAGCGCACCGCCGCCGACGGCTACCCGGTCCGCGAGCAGCCGGCCCAGGCCGCCGAGGCGCTGCGGCTCTACCTCGGCGGTCGGCTCGCCGTCTGCGGGATCGACCAGGCCGGCTACTACTCCGCACTGGTCCAGCCGGCCCTGGCCGGCCCGAGGCTCCGGGTGCTGCTGCTCGGCGGCGGTGACGGCCTCGCCGCGCGGCAGGTGCTGGACGACCCCGACGTCCGGCAGGTGACGGTCGTGGAGATCGACCCGGTGGTGCTGGCGCTGGCGCGGACCGACCCGGTGCTCTCCCGGCTCAACGGCCGCTCCCTGGCCGACCCCCGGGTGAGCGCCGCCACCGCCGACGCCTTCGACTGGTTGCGCACCGCGCCCGTCCACGAGCAGCCCTATGACGTGATCATCGCCGACCTCCCCGACCCCGGGCTCGACCAGGGCCGCAAGTTCTACACGGAGGAGTTCTACGGCCTGGTCGAGCGGATGCTCGCCCCCGGCGGGCGGATCGCCGTCCACGCCGGATCGGTCGCCGAGCACGGGTACTGGCACGCGGACGCCGGTCTGCGCGCGGTCGGCCTGCACACCGTCGACTACGACATCCCGGCGGCGAGCGCCTGCGGCGGCCCGGCCGACTGGGGGTTCATCCTCGCCGCCCGCAGCGCACCCGGGCTGGCCCTCCCGGTCGGCGTCCCGCTGCCGCCCGGCCTGGATCCGGCCGCGCTGCGGCTGGCCGTGACCCTGGCCGCCACCCGCCGCCCCACCTGCGCCGAACCCCCCTCCACCCTCCTCCGCCCGCAGTGAGCGACTCCCCGCCGGGCTCACCCTCGGTAAGACTCTGCTGCGCACGCGTCCCCTCCGTGCCGGAGGGTCTGTACGCTCCGGAGGTATGGAGCACGAGGTTCTGGTCCCGCTGTCGCCGCACACCGTCCGAGGGTCCCTGTGCCGCCCCGAGCTGCTGGCCCGCTGCCTGCCGGGGTTCGTCCCCGACGAGCCCACCGATTCCACGGAGCCGTCCGCCGGGCCCGCCCGGCCCGCCCAGCCCGCCGATTCGCAGGCGCCGCTGCTGGAGGGACGCCTCAAGCTGCGCATCGGCAACTCCTCCATCACCTACCGCGGCACGCTCCACCTGCGGCCCGGGACCGCCCCGGACGGGCTGCTGCTGGCCGTCTCCGCCCTGCAGTCCGTGGGCAGCGGCGGGATCTCCGGGACGGTGGCGGTCGGCGTGCTGCCCGGGGAGGCCGACGGCGACGACAGCGGCTGCCGGATCGTCTTCGACTGCTCCTTCCACGGCAGCGGCCGGATAGGGGAGCTCTCCCCGCAGTCGGTCGAGCTCGCGGCCCGCCGCCTGCTGGATCGTTTCTGCGCCACCCTCGTGGTGGAGCTCAACCTCAACGGTGCCGAGGACCCCCGGCTCTTCGAGGAGCTGGACGGGCTGCCCGAGCTCCCGGAGCTCACCGAGCTCGGCGAGTTCTCCGGGCTCACGGACCTCTCCGAGCTGTCCGAACTGTCGGAGCTGTCCGACCTCGACGCCCCCGAGCTGTTCCTGGTCGAGGAGCCGGTCACCGCCGACGGCACCCCGGGCCTGGACGAACCCTGGGCGGACGAGCCCCCGCACCGCCGCAGCATCGTCGGCCGCTCCGCCGAGGAGGTCGACCACGCCCCGCCGCGCGGCCGCTACGGTCCGGCCGTCCCGCCGCGCAGCGCCCGCTCCCGCGCCGCAGCGCGCTGGGGCGCGCCGGAACGCCGCATGGGCGAGCCGCCCTCCGCGGACGGCGAGTACAGCCGCACGCCGTGGCTGGTCGGCGGCGGGGTCGCGGTCGTCGGCGGCATCGTGCTGCTCGCCCGCGCGCTCCGCAAGCGCTGACCGCCGGGAGCCGTGCGGACGGTAGCGTCGTGTCAGCAGCGTCGTCACCGAACCCGCACCCCGCGCCTGGAGGCCCCGTGTCCCGCCCCGTTCCGACGAATCCGGTCCAGCTCCGCGCCGGGGACGCCGAGCTGACCGTCCTCCCCGGTGACGGCTGCCGCCTGGGCAGCCTGCGCATCGGCGGGGTCGAACTGTTGCGCACCGCGCAGGACGCGGCGGCGCAGGGCAGGGGAGCACTCGCGTACGGCTCCTTCCCGATGGTGCCCTGGGCCGGTCGGGTGGACCGCGGCCGCTGGAACAACGGGCAGGTCAGCCATCAGCTGCCGATCGACTTCCCGCCGCACGCGATCCACGGCACCGGCGTCCGCGCCGCCTGGCGCACCGCCGCCCCGGCCACCGCCACCAGCGCGGCGTTCTACTACGACCTCGCCGAGCCCTGGCCCTACGCGGGCCGGGTGACCCAGCTCTTCGAACTGTCGCCGGACTCCTTGCGCACCACGCTCTCGGTGGAGACCGCGGCCGACTCCTTCCCGGCCCAGGCCGGCTGGCACCCCTGGTTCCGCAAGCAGCTGAGCGAGGGCGGCGCGACGGCCCGTCTGGACTTCGCGCCCGCCTGGCAGGAGGAGCGCGGCGAGGACCACCTGCCCACCGGCCGGCGGATCGAGCCGGTGCCCGGCCCCCGCGACGACTGCTTCGGCCTGCCGGACGGGGTGGCGGCGACCCTGGTCTGGGAGGGCGAGCTGAGCCTGGAGGTCACCGCCGACTGCGAGTGGCTGGTGGTCTTCGACGAGCAGGACGACGCGATCTGCGTGGAGCCCCAGTCGGGCCCCCCGAACGGACTCAACACCGCCCCCCGGCTGGTCACCCTCATCGACCCGCTGGAAGTGACCACCACCTGGACCTGGCGCGCCACGTCGTAGGCTGAGGTCCCATGAGCAACCACCGCGACGCGCTTCTCGACCAGATCAAGACCAAGGCCGTGGTCCACGGCAAGGTCACCCTGTCCTCAGGCCTGGAGTCCGACTACTACATCGACCTTCGCCGGATCACCCTCGACGGCGAGGCCGCGCCGCTCGTCGGCCAGGTCATGCTGGACCTCACCGCCGACCTGGACTTCGACGCCGTCGGCGGTCTGACCCTCGGCGCCGACCCGGTCGCCACCGCCATGCTGCACGCCTCCGCCGCGCGCGGTACCCGGCTGGACGCCTTCGTGGTCCGCAAGGCGCAGAAGGCCCACGGCATGCAGCGCCGGATCGAGGGCACGGACGTCAAGGGCCGCCGGGTGCTGGTGGTCGAGGACACCTCCACGACCGGTGGCTCGCCGATGACCGCGGTCGAGGCGGTCCGCGAGGCCGGCGGCGAGGTCGTCGCCGTCGCGGTGATCGTGGAGCGCGGCGCGGCCCCGACCATCGAGGCGCAGGGCCTGCCCTACCTGGCGGCCTACCGGCTCACCGACCTCGGTCTCTGACGCGTCGTCGCAACGGTGGGCGTCAGTTCCTGCGGTGGCGCCCACCGCTGGTCGCGTCCACGGCCGCGGCCCCGCCCTGCTCCTGCGGGGGCACGATCGTCCCGGCCGCCCCCTCGGCCTTGCGCTTCCTGCGCTCCCGCACGACCTCCAGCAGCAGCGGCGACACCGACAGCAGCACGATCAGTGCCATCGCCGGGATCAGGTAGGTGTCGATGACCGGCGCCAGCCACGCGCCGAACTGGTAGCCCAGCAGCAGCATGACCTCGGTCCAGGCCAGACCGCCGACGACGTTCCACACGAAGAACGTCCGCGCGGGCATCTCCAGGGTGCCGGCCACCGGGTTGATGAACGTCCGCACCACCGGGATGAAGCGGGCCATCAGCACGGCCTTCGCGGGGCCGAACTTGGTGAAGTACTCCTCGGCCTTGTCGACGTGCTCACGCCGGAACAGGCGGGAGTTCGGCCGGTTGAAGATCCTCGGTCCGGCCTTCGCGCCGATCAGATGCCCCAGCTGGGCGCCCGCGATGGCGCAGACCGGTGCGCCGAGCAGCAGCACGCCGATCGGCATGTGCATCCCGAGGGCCTTCTCGCTGGCGCCCGACGCGGCCACGCCGCCGAGGATCAGCAGCGAGTCGCCGGGGAAGAAGAAACCGATGAGCAGGCCGGTCTCCGCGAAGATGATCGCGAGCAGCCCGACGGTCCCGAGCTGCGAGATCAGGGCCTTGGCGTCGAGGACGTTCAACGCGAGAGTCGTGGTCGTGGTCACCTGGGCAGAGTAACGGTTGCGTCCAGCCCCCCACTGTGCAGGGCGGGAGGGGATGGGACAATATCGCAGGTGCCCGGCCCCGGTCGGGGCAGCAGTATCCGTAGACGCATCACCGACAGGAGCGGATTCGTATGCCCATCGCAACCCCCGAGGTCTACCGCGAGATGCTTGATCGGGCGAAGGCAGGCAAGTTCGCCTACCCCGCGATCAACGTGACCTCGACCCAGACCCTGCACGCCGCGCTGCGCGGTTTCGCCGAGGCCGAGAGCGACGGCATCATCCAGATCTCCACCGGCGGTGCGGAGTTCCTGGGCGGTCAGCACAACAAGGACATGGTGACGGGCGCGGTCGCGCTCGCCGAGTTCGCCCACATCGTGGCGACCAAGTACGACATCACCGTCGCGCTGCACACCGACCACTGCCCCAAGGACAAGCTGGACGGCTACGTCCGCCCGCTGCTCGCGGTCTCCGCCGAGCGCGTGGCCAAGGGCCAGGACCCGCTGTTCCAGTCGCACATGTGGGACGGCTCGGCCGAGACCCTCAACGACAACCTGGCGATCGCGCAGGAGCTGCTGGCCCAGGCCGCCGCCGCGAAGATCATCCTTGAGGTCGAGATCACCCCGACCGGCGGTGAGGAGGACGGCGTCTCGCACGAGATCAACGACAACCTCTACACCACGGTCAACGACGTCGTCCGCACCGCCGAGGCCCTCGGCCTGGGCGAGAAGGGCCGCTACCTGCTGGCCGCGTCCTTCGGCAACGTCCACGGCGTCTACAAGCCGGGCAATGTCGTCCTCAAGCCGGAGCTGCTGCGCGAGCTGCAGGACGCCATCGGCGCGCAGTACGGCAAGAAGGACCCGTTCGACTTCGTCTTCCACGGCGGCTCGGGCTCCTCCAAGGAGGAGATCGCCACCGCGCTGGAGAACGGCGTCGTGAAGATGAACCTCGACACCGACACCCAGTACGCCTTCACCCGCCCGGTCGTGGACCACGTGTTCCGCAACTACGACGGCGTGCTGAAGGTCGACGGCGAGGTCGGCAGGAAGAACACCTACGACCCCCGCACCTGGGGCAAGCTGGCCGAGGCCGGGATGGCGGCCCGCGTGGTCGAGGCCACCCAGAGCCTCCGCTCCGCCGGCACCCGACTGAAGTAGTCCCGCGATCGCGCCCCCGTGCCCTCCACCGGGCACGGGGGCGCGGTGCTGAACCGAGCACTACTCCACTCGGGGCAGACTGGGGGCATGAGCATCCACCAGAACCTCCTCGGGGGCCCGGCCCCGACGTACCTCCCGGCCGAGCCCGAACCCCTCGCCCTGCTGGCCGGCGGATCCTCCCCCGCCGAGGTCGCGGCGTCGTTCCCCACCTCCTCCCTGGTGTGGGCCCAGCTCGCCGACGACGCCTTCGCGGCGGGCAACGTCATCGAGTCCTACGCCTACGCCCGCACCGGCTACCACCGCGGCCTGGACTCCCTGCGCCGCGCGGGCTGGAAGGGCCACGGGCCCGTCCCGTGGGAGCACGAGGCCAACCGCGGCTTCCTGCGCGCCCTGCACGCCCTCGCCCGCGCGGCCGCCGCGATCGAGGAGAAGGAGGAGGCGGCCCGCTGCGCCACCTTCCTCCACGACAGTTCCCCGCTCGCCTCCGAGACCCTGGGCTGACACAGCCGCTGACGTGCCGTCATCCACCGGCGCACCCCTGGGGGGTGCGCCGGTCCGCGCTAGGCCGCCGGGGGCACCGTCAGCCGCCAGGCCCCCGGCTCGACGGTCCAGGTGCGCTCGTGGACGGGGCCGCCGAGCGCATGGTCCGCCTCGTAGGTGAACAGTCCGCCGGTGACGGTGATCCGCTGGGCGCGGACCCGGCTGGACCGTCCGGGCGCGCTGCTGAGCAGGACCTCCATCAGCCCGTCGTCCGGGGCGGCGGGACCGCCGTCTGCTCCGTCCGGTCGGCCCTCGTGCGAGGCGGCGTTCCAGACCGAGATCAGCCGGACCGGGTGGTCGGCGTCGGCGAGCAGCCGCCCGTCGGCCTCGACCCGCAGGAACTGCCCCGGTGCGCCGCCGCCGCGCGGCTGCAGCAGCGGGGCCGCGACGATCCGGGCGGCGGTCATGGCGGTCCGGCCCAGCTGGGTGCACCAGGCGCCGACCAGGCCGGAGTGGCCCCACCCGGACGCAGAGTTGTTCGCCCTCGGCGAACATGCCCGCATGGCGCCGGTGCCCGGCCCCCGGCCCTGCGGGGCGGTGTCCCCGACCTCCTCCGGGGCCTGCCCGGTACCCCCCGGTCCGACCCGTGCGGCAGCGGCCGTTCCCGGCCCCGGGCCGAGCACTCCCCGGCCGGGAATCCGCAGGCCGCCGAGCACCACTCCGCCCTCCTCGTCCACCAGCAGGTCGAGCCGTCGCTCGGCTCCCCTGGCGACCGCCCTGGCGGCGTCCACGGGACGGCTCGCCACCCCTAGTGACCTGGCCAGAGCCACTTTGTTGCCTTTTCCGACCGGGATGATCCCGACCGGTCCCGCCTCCAGTTCGGAGTGCCGGTGCAGCAACTGCACCACCTGGTGCAGGGCCCGGTCATCGCCGATCACGACCAGTCGCTTCCTGCCCTTCCGCGAAAGCACCCGCTCCAGTTCGGCGAGGTCTCCCGGCGTCACCGTCTTGACCGCGAAGGAGGCCCCCAGCACGTCCCTGGCGACCCTCACCGACTCCCCGTCCAGAGCGAGTGCGGTGGGTGAGACCACCACCAGAAGAGCCTCTCCCGCCGATTGCGCAGCCGACACCGTGGTCCTTCCTCGGGTAATCTCTCGGTGTAAGAGCCCCTTGCGCTGTTGCGCCAGGGGCTTGGTCTATCCGGGGCCAAAGCGGCGGACTTCCGCCGTGTGTTGTGCCCCGCCCGAAAGGGGTGTACGCCTGTGCCCGCACTCGTGCTGGTCGGCGCTCAGTGGGGCGACGAGGGCAAGGGGAAGGCCACCGACCTCCTCGGTGGCTCGGTCGACTACGTGGTCCGCTTCCAGGGCGGCAACAATGCCGGTCACACGGTGGTCGTAGGCGATCAGAAGTACGCACTTCATCTCCTCCCCTCCGGCATCCTCAGTCCCTCCTGTACCCCGGTGATCGGCAATGGTGTCGTGATCGACCCGGCCGTGCTGTTCTCCGAGCTGGTCGGTCTGCAGGAGCGTGGCATCGACACGTCGAAGCTGCTGGTCTCCGGCAACGCGCACCTGATCACCCCGTACCACCGGACCCTGGACAAGGTGTCCGAGCGCTTCCTCGGCAAGCGCAAGATCGGCACCACCGGGCGCGGCATCGGCCCGGCGTACGCCGACAAGATCAACCGCGTGGGCATCCGGGTCCAGGACCTCTTCGACGAGAGCATCCTGCGGCAGAAGGTCGAAGCCGCGCTGCACGACAAGAACCAGATCCTGGTGAAGCTCTACAACCGCCGCGCGGTCCCGGCCGAGCTGGTCGTCGAGGAGTACCTGGGCTACGCCGAGAAGCTGCGCCCCTTCGTCGCCGACACCGCGCTGGTCCTGAACCAGGCGCTGGAGCAGGACAAGGTCGTGCTGATGGAGGGCGGCCAGGGCACCCTGCTGGACGTGGACCACGGCACCTACCCCTTCGTCACCTCGTCCAACCCGACGGCGGGCGGCGCCTGCACCGGCTCCGGCATCGGTCCCACGAAGATCAACCGGGTCATCGGCATCCTCAAGGCCTACACCACCCGCGTGGGCTCCGGACCCTTCCCGACCGAACTGCTGGACGACGACGGCGCCGCGCTGCGCCGCATCGGCGGCGAGCGCGGGGTCACCACCGGCCGCGACCGGCGCTGCGGCTGGTTCGACGCCCCGATCGCCCGCTACGCGACCCGCGTCAACGGCCTGACGGACTTCTTCCTGACCAAGCTGGACGTGCTCACCGGCTGGGAGCAGATCCCGGTGTGCGTGGCGTACGAGATCGACGGCAAGCGGGTGGACGAGCTCCCCTACTCGCAGACCGACTTCCACCACGCCAAGCCGATCTACGAGAACCTGCCCGGCTGGTCGGAGGACATCACCAAGGCCCAGACCTTCGAGGACCTGCCGAAGAACGCCAAGGCCTACGTGAAGGCGCTGGAGGAGATGTCCGGCGCCCCGATCTCCGCGATCGGCGTCGGCCCCGGCCGCACCGAGACCATCCAGATCAACTCGTTCCTGTCGTAACCCGCAGGTCCGGCCCACACCCCGCACGGCCCCCGTCGCTCCGGCGACGGGGGCCGTCGGCGCACCCGGCCCCGAATATTGAACTAGTGCAGAAATCGATTGCACTTAGTTCAAAAATTCCCTACAGTCTGATCATGCCCGCCAAGACTCCTTCGCCCGTCACGCTCGCCGGTCGCCATGTCCGTCTGGAGCCGCTGACCCCCGACCACATCCCCGACCTCTTCGCCGCCGGTGGGGGCGACGACGAGGTATGGCGCTGGCTCGGCACCGAGACCCCGCGCACCGAGGACGACCTGCGCGCCGTCGCCGCAGGGCTGCTCGCCCAGGGCGACTTCTACCTGCCCTTCGCCGCCGTCGACCTCCGCACCGGCAGGGCCGTCGGCTGGACCACCTACATGGACTGGGACGAGCGCGACGAGCGCCTGGAGATCGGCTGGACCTGGTACGGCCGCTCGGCGTGGCGCACCGGGGTGAACACCGAGGCCAAGCTGCTGCTGCTGACCCACGCCTTCGAGGAGCTGGGCATGGGCCGGGTCCAGTGGAAGACCGACCACATGAACACCCGCTCGCAGAACGCCATCGCCCGCCTCGGCGCGCAGCGCGAGGGCACCCACCGCCGCCACCGCCTCCGCCCGGACGGCAGCTGGCGCTCCAGCGTCTACTTCTCGATGCTGATCGACGAATGGCCGGCCGCCAAGGCACGTCTCTCCGCCCGACTCGAAGAAGGATGACCCGATGACCGAGCTGACCATCACCGCCGCCCGTCCCGGGGACAAGGCGCGCTGGCGCGAGCTCTTCGAGGGCTACGCGGCCTTCTACGGCGTTCCCCTGGCCGACGCCGACTACGAGCGGGTGTGGTCCTGGATCCACGACCCGGCCCGGGAGACCCGCTGCCTGATCGCCAGGGACGGTGACGGCGCCCCCGTCGGCCTGGCCCACTACCGCGCCTATGACTCGCCGCTGCGCGGGACCTCCGGCTTCCTGGACGACCTGTTCGTCGATCCGGCCCGGCGCGGCAGCGGCGCGGCCGACGCGCTGCTCGCCGAGCTGCGCCGGATCGCGGCCGAGGAGGGCTGGACCACGGTGCGCTGGAACACCGCCGAGGACAACTACCGCGCACGCGGTGTCTACGACCGGCATGCGACCAGGACGGTGTTCCTCACGTACAGCATGGCCGCTCCCTGACAGCCTGTCGTCGCACTGGCACACCGCCTTGCAAGGTGTAGCTTCTCGGTCCCGGCTGCCGCTCCGTAGGCTGGCGCTCATGAGCATCCCTGTCGACTCCGCAGCCGGGCAGGCCGTCAAGGCCGCCGACCGTGCCCACGTCTTCCACTCGTGGTCCGCGCAGGCCCTGATCGATCCCCTCGCCGTGGCCGGTGCAGAGGGCTCGTACTTCTGGGACTACGAGGGCAACCGCTTCCTTGACTTCTCGTCCCAGCTGGTCAACACCAACATCGGTCACCAGCACCCCAAGGTCGTCGCGGCGATCCAGGAGCAGGCGGCGAAGCTGTGCACCTTCGCCCCGGCCTTCGCCGTGGACGTCCGCAGCGAGGCCGCGCGCCTCATCGCCGAGCGCACCCCCGGTGACCTGGACAAGATCTTCTTCACCAACGGCGGGGCCGAGGCCAACGAGAACGCCATCCGCATGGCGCGTCTGCACACCGGCCGCCACAAGGTGATGTCCACCTACCGCTCGTACCACGGCGCCACCGCCAACGCGATCGCGCTGACCGGCGACCCGCGCCGCTGGGCCAACGAGACCGGTGTGTCGGGCATCGTCCACTTCTGGGGCCCCTACGCCTACCGCTCCAACTTCCACGCCGAGAACGAGGCGCAGGAGTGCGAGCGCGCGCTGGCGCACCTGGAGGAGACGATCGCGTTCGAGGGTCCGCAGACCGTCGCCGCGATCATCCTGGAGACCGTCGTCGGCACGGCCGGGATCCTCATCCCCCCGGCGGGCTACCTGGCCGGCGTCCGCGAGATCTGCGACCGCTACGGCATCGTCTTCATCCTGGACGAGGTCATGGCCGGCTTCGGCCGCACCGGCGAGTGGTTCGCCGCGGACCACTGGGACATCACCCCGGACCTGCTGACCTTCGCCAAGGGTGTCAACTCGGGCTATGTCCCGCTCGGTGGCGTCGCCATCAGCGGGAAGATCGCCGAGACCTTCGCCGAGCGCCCCTTCCCCGGCGGCCTGACCTACTCCGGTCACCCGCTGGCCTGCGCCTCGGCCGTGGCGACGATCAACGCCATGGCGGAGGAGGGCATCGTCGAGCACGCCAAGCACCTCGGCGAGAACGTCATCGGCCCCGCGCTGCGTGCCCTGGCGGAGCGCCACCCGGTCATCGGCGAGGTCCGCGGCCTGGGCGTGTTCTGGGCCCTCGACCTGGTCAAGGACCGCGCCACCCGCGAGCCGCTCACCCCCTACAACGCCGCAGGCCCGGCCGCCGCGCCGATGGCGCAGATCGCGGCCGAGTGCAAGAAGCGCGGACTGTGGCCGTTCGTGAACATGAACCGCTTCCACGTCGTGCCGCCGTGCAACAGCAGCGAGGCGGAGGTCAAGGAGGGCCTGGCCATCCTGGACGAGGTGCTCACCCTCGCGGACGCGCACACCGTCTGACCGAAACCTTCACAGGGCTCGACCGGTGAGGCCCCGGAAAACCCCGCGCTGTCGCGGGGACCGGGGCCGTACCATTGGCACGAATTCGCCGTAATCATCCAGCTATTCAGTCAGGGAGGGGTCGCCATGTCGCCTGGCGACCTCACCCGGGACCAGCCCCGCTCCCGTGCCACCGGACCGGTCCTCCAGCGACCGGTGCAGCGCAGCAGCCTGCGCGAGCAGATAGCGGGCGCGCTGCGCGAGGAGATGATGGCGGGCCGGCTGCCGGCCGGCACCCATTTCACCGTCAAGGAGATCGCCGAGCTGTACGGGGTGTCCGCGACCCCCGTCCGCGAGGCGCTGGTGGACCTCACCGCGCTCGACCTGCTGTGGATGGAGCCCAACCGCGGCTTCACCGTCCCGCTGCTGTGCTGGTCCGACTTCCTCGACATCATCGAGGCCAGGACCCTGGTGGTGGACGGCATGTTCCGCCGGATGACCGGGCGCATGGGCCGCATCGACTGGGACAGGCTGCCCTCGCTGCAGCGCCGCGCCGACACCGCCGTGCGGGCCGCGCGGGCGGGGCAGCTCGATGTGCTGGTCGGCTGCGACCGCCGGTTCTGGGGCGAGCTCGCAGGTCTGATGGGCAACCGCAAGCTGTCGGACTACCTGGACTGGCTGCGGGTCCAGTACTGGATCTTCGCCGCGCCGTATCTGCGCGGGCGCCAGGACATCGCCCAGTTCTGCTGGTCGGGCCATCTGGAGTTGACCGAGCGCATCGCCGCGCGGGACCGCGCGGCCGTGCACCGACTGCTGATCAGCTACAACCAGCAGTCGCTGGAGCAGATGGCGGTGCTCTGCGGGGAGCCGCTCGACGACCTGGACCTGACCGGGTTCCTGCAGGACCATCCGGAGGGCGTCCCGCACCAGCGGCAACCCAGCTGACCGCTGTGGGATCAGCCGTTAGGGTTGTAGCGACCGTCTTCCCGACCGGTGCATACGCGCCCAGGAGTGCCCGTGGCCTGTGACATCTGGCTCGTTCCGCTCGTGGATGTGCTCGTCCACAGCCCCGAGAACCCGTTCGCCGAGGACCTGGCCGTCTACAACGCCTCACTCGCTGCGCACGGCCTGCCCGAGGTCCCGGTCTTCCGCTACATGCCGGGGCTGAGCGGCGACGTCGAGCCGATAGCCGCCTTCGACTACGACTCCCTGCACTTCCTGCGCCGCGCCTACCTGCTGCAGCTCACCGGTCTCGACGTGACCCCGGTGGACGAGCTCGGCGGGGACTACGAGCAGCTGCTGGAGATGTTCGAGGATGCGGCCGAGCGCTCGCACCTCGTCTGGCACTTCGACCATGCCGGGGCCTACGTCCCCATCGACTTCGCGGTGCCCATCGTGGACGACGGGCTGCTCGCGGCCGGCGGTCCGCTGGGGTCCGCCCAGGGGCTGCTGCGCGAGCTGCAGGCGGTGGCCCCGTGGATCGGCATCGACCACCAGCTGCCGCCGGTGCCGGTGCGGCCGGTCGCGCCCACGACCCTGGAGGGCCCGGCCTTTCCGCCGCCGGGCAACGACGGCCCCTTCGCCCGCGAGCGGCACGCCTGGACAGGGCTGCACGCGGCGGCGGTCCGGGCGCTCGGCCAGGGCTCGATGGTCGTCTTCGCCTGACGCCCCACAGCCGTGTCGTGATCGGCTACCTCAGCGGGGACTCCGGCGGACGCTGGCGCGGCATCGTCGGCCGGCCGCCCAGCGACGGCAGCACCCGCACCTGTGCGCCCGTGCCCTCGGTGCGCCCGCCCCAGACACCGGCCGCCTGCGTCGGCAGCTGGGTCATCGAGGCGCGGAACTCCAGCATCCACTCCGAGGTCTCGGTGCGGACCATGTCCGACACGTCCTCGCAGAAGCGGCGCAGCACGCCGAGGCAGCGCTCGGCGGCCTCGCTCGCGGTGCCCTCGGTCGGGCCGAGCACCTCGCGGACGCACTCCGAGGCCCAGTCGAACTGGAAGGCCTCGAGCCGGCGCTGCAGGGCCTGGCCGGTGCTGATGTCCCGCATCCAGCCGCTGGTCAGCCCGAACGCGCGGTCCGCGCCCAGGCAGGCGGCGGCGAGCAGAAGCAGTAGGTAGCCCCACTGGTCCGCCTGGTGCCAGATCCCGGTCAGGCCGACGAGGGGCAGCCCCGCGCCGGCCACGCCGAGCAGTGCCGCCAGACCGCGCAGCAGCCGCGCGCCCCGGCGCTTCCACCGGCGGTCGCGGTGGTACCAGGCGATGGCTTCCAGGGCGCGCTCCTCCGACCAGCGGTAGAGCTCCTCCAGGCGTTCCGCGGGCTCGCCCCAGTCGCCGAGCGGGAACTGGCGGACGCTCAGGTCCCGCGACCGCGGTGCGCTGTCCGTCATGGCTCCTCGCGTCGGGCCGACGGCGGGAGCCGCTGCCGACATCTGTTCGTCCGGGTCCGACTCGGGGCCCCAGGGGGTCTCGTCGGGCTGCATATCGGGCTGGCTCACCGCGAGAACTCCCTGTCCTTCGGCCCCATCGGGCCCGATCGTCCCAGTCCGGTCTTCAAACACCACTTCTTACCGCCAAATGGCTGACCATGGTGCCAGATTCGCCAGGTTGGGTGTTTCAATACTCCGCGAGACCCGCTGGCAGGCGCTCCGGCCTGCCTCATTTCCGATCCGGCGGCCTCACCCGTTCGGGTGGGTGGGTCCACCGGACCGGATCTGACGGCGGAAGGTATGTCCCGTTGTGCCGGGTTTGCGGCCACGCGTCGGCCGGGGGTCGGTGCCGCACCGTGCAGGCACTAGGCTCGGACCCGTGAAGGTCCTCGTTATCGGCGGCGGCGCCCGCGAACATGCCCTGTGCCGCGCGCTCTCCCTCGATCCGCAAGTCACCGCCCTGCACTGCGCCCCCGGCAACGCGGGGATCGCGCAGGTCGCCCAGGTCCATCCGGTCGATCAGCTGGACGGCACCGCCGTCGCCGATCTCGCCGCGGACCTCGGCGCCGAGCTCGTCGTCGTCGGCCCGGAGGCGCCCCTGGTCGCCGGGGTCGCCGACCGGGTCCGCGAGCGCGGCATCCCGGTGTTCGGGCCGAGCGGCGAGGCCGCGCAGCTCGAAGGCTCCAAGGCGTTCGCCAAGGACGTCATGGCCGGCGCCAATGTACCCACCGCGCGCTCCTACGTCTGCACGACGCCGGAGGAGGCCGCGCACGCCCTGGACGCGTTCGGCGCCCCCTATGTCGTCAAGGACGACGGCCTCGCGGCCGGCAAGGGCGTCGTCGTCACCGCCGACCTGCAGACGGCGCTCGACCACGCCGCCTCCTGCGGGCGCGTGGTCATCGAGGAGTTCCTCGACGGCCCCGAGGTGTCCCTGTTCGCGATCTGCGACGGCGACACCGTCGTCCCGCTGCAGCCCGCCCAGGACTTCAAGCGCGCCCACGACAACGACGAGGGCCCCAACACCGGCGGCATGGGTGCCTACTCGCCGCTGCCCTGGGCCGACCCCAAGCTGGTGGACGAGGTCCTGGAGACCGTCCTGCAGCCGACCGTGGACGAGCTGCGCCGCCGGGGCACGCCGTTCTCGGGGCTGCTGTACGCCGGGCTCGCGATCACCTCGCGCGGCGTGCGCGTCATCGAGTTCAACGCCCGCTTCGGCGACCCGGAGACCCAGGTCGTCCTCGCCCGGCTGAAGACCCCCCTGGCGGGCCTGCTGTACGCCTCCGCGACCGGCAGGCTCGCGGACTTCCCCGCGCTGCGCTGGAGCGAGGGCGCGGCCGTCACCGTCGTCGTCGCCGCCGAGGGCTACCCGGAGGCGCCGCGCAGCGGCGACCCCATCACCGGCCTGGCCGAGGCCGAGGCTGCCGACGGCACCGCGTACGTCCTGCACGCGGGCACCCGGCTCGCTGAGGACGGCACCACCGTCCTCAGCGCCGGGGGCAGGGTGCTCTCCGTGGTCGCCACGGGCAAGGACATCCCCCAGGCCCGCACCCGTGCCTACGAGGCCACCGCCCGCATCGGGCTGGCCGGCTCGCACCACCGCAGCGACATCGCCGCCAAGCTCTGAGCCCCGCCGGGCTCCGATCCGCCGGGCTCCGATCCGCCGCCCGGGCCGTCAGTCCGATGCCCTAACCGCCCCCGCCCCGCGCGATTCCCCAGCCGCGCGGGGCGAACAGCCGCAGCCGCACAACCCTTCGGGTGAAGGGAACGCGATCCGGCTGACGGCCGCACACCTCCGGCCTTATGGTGCCCAGGACCGCACCGCCCGGGGCAGCAGACCGGACGGCCGCGGCGGCGCCGCGCGGGTACACCAAGCGGCGAGGGGGCAAGCTGCGGTCCATGGGGAATCACTGAACCGAGTGGTTCCGGACCGTTCCTGGAACACCCAACCCCGGTCGCGCGTCGTAGGTGCAAGGAGCCCCGATCGGCTTCGGCGCCGACTCCGCCGACCCGGGGGGCGGTGCATGTCAGCGGCTGGGGGTGATCCGAACATGGCTGGTACGAGCGGGAGCGGCGCGTCAGGCGTCCAGGCGGCGCGGGCACGCGCCCAGGCGGTGCTGCACCTCCGCGGCCGGGCCCTGGCCGTCGCGATCCTGCCGGCGGCCGCCGCCGCAGTGCTGATCGCCGGCGGCATCACCGGCCGCCTGGGCGCGGCCGGATCGTCCGACGCCGCCGCGTGGGACGCCGCCCGCTGGGCCGTCTCCGCCGTCGCCGTGGTCGTGCTGCTGCTCACCGCGGCGTTCGCCCTGGCCGTCCGCTGTGCCGAACGCCCGCAGATCCCGGCCGTGCCACTGACCGAGAACGAGGCCCCCGAGCTGTACCGGCTGGTCCGCGAGCTGGCGGAGCGGATGGAGGTCCCCGCGCCCGAGCGGATCGCCCTCACCCCCGACTGCGACAGCTGGCTTGAGGACCCCCCGGCCCGCCCGGCCCGCCGCCGGGCGACCGCGGCCGCCCCCGAGAGGAGGGCAGCCCCGGCCGACACCATCGGCGAGGGCGGCGCCGCCGAACCCGTCGCGCCCACCCTGGTCATCGGTTCCCCCTTCATCTGGTGGATGCGCGTCGCCGAGCTCCGCGCCCTGCTCGCCCCGGTCGTGGCCGGCACGGCCTGCTCCGCGGACCCCGACATCGCCGCCGCCCGCAGCTTCGTCCGCGGCCTGGACGCCGCCCTCGGCCTGGCCGCCGACCGGCACACCGCCCCCGCCTGGAAGCGCCCCGCGCTGCTGCTCCTGGGCCGCACCGCCGCGCTGCTGCTGCGCCGCAGCCGGGGCCATGCCGCCGAGATGGAGCGCGCGGTCGCCGGCTGGGCCTCCGAGCAGGCCCGACAGGTCGACTACGGGCTGCGGATCGCCGCGCAGGAGCAGGTCGGCCTGGCCTACGCGGGCTGGGACCGGCTGCTCACCCGGGTGGCCCTGCCCGCCTGGCGGATAGGCCGCTGGCCCGGCCGCCTCGACGCCGGTGTGGTGTCCGCGCTCACCGAGCTCTCCCGCCGGGACCGGCTCGCCGAGGGCTTCGAGAGCCGCCTCGGCGAACGCCCCGCCTGCGACCTGCTGGAGGAGCCGGGCCGGATCGACGAGGCCGTCTCGCTGCTGGCCGCCCGACTGTTCTGCGCCGAGGCGGAGAACGCCGGGCCCGACTGGTCACCCGTCGACTGGGACGAGTACCCCCAGGCCGTGGTCGAGCGGATCTGGCGCGGCAGGGCCGCCGAGCTCGACGCCGTCCTCGACAGCACCGAGGCCATCGACCTGGCCCAGGTCCTGGACCGGCTGGCGCTCGGCGCCGGAGCCGCCCTCGCCGACCGCCTCACGGCGCTCGTCGGCCCCACCCCCGACCCCGGCGGGTGGCAGCCCCCGCGCACCGGCCGCGACCTGCTCTGCGAACACCTGACCGCGCTGATCTGCTGCGCCGCGCTGGACGCCGGTGTCGCCGAGGCGGGCCTGGACTGGCTCGACGGTCCGGCCCTGATAGTCGGCGGCGCCCGGCGCACGGACCTCGCGTCCCCCGTCGCCCTCGCGGTCGAGCACGCCGACGACGCCCCACTGCGTGCCTGGCTGGACGACATAGGCATCCGGACGGAGAAGCCGGTGCGACTGTCCTGATGGATGCCCGTTCTGAGGGATACCTGCCGATGGTTGCTTCCCGCCACTGCTCGCCCGGGTCGCCAGCACGTACGATATGAGTACTGATGGTATTCGGATGACCTCATTCGGTAACTGTCGGTCAAGGGGGTGAGCATGGCCACGGACCAGATCCGACGCTGGGAGTCCGGTGCCCTCGCGCACGGTGTCACCGACCCCTTCGGGCAGGGTCCCCTGCCCTGGCTCCGCGGCGCGGACCAGTACTTCGACGACACCGGGCTGATGGTCCCCTGGTACGTCGACCTGGGCCTGACCCAGGGTCAACTGCCCCGGGCCCGACGACCGCCGGGGGGTGACCAGCGGCCGACCCTGGGGCGGCCCAGGGCCTCCGACGACGTCGGCGGCCAGATCAAGGGGTTCGCCGCGCCCGCCGCCGACCTCGGCGGCTCCCTCGACCTGCGCGTCAGCGTGCGCCCCGCGCAGGAGTTCACCGTCGACGTCTACCGCATCGGCCACTACGGCGGTGCCGGCGCCCGCCACGTCTCGGCCAGCCCGCGTCTCTCCGGCCTGGTCCAGCCCGCGCCCCTGGTCGCGGACCGCACCGTCTCCTGCCACCACTGGTGGATGTCCTGGCGGCTGCAGATCCCCGCGCACTGGAGCGCGGGCGCCTATGTCGCCGTCCTCACCACCGCCGACCACCGGCACCGCAGCCATGTCCCCTTCACCGTCCGCGCGGCCGCCGGCACGACCACCGCCACCGATCTGCTCCTGCTGCTGCCGGACGTGACCTGGCAGGCGTACAACCTCTACCCGGAGGACGGCCGCACCGGCGCCAGCCTCTACCACGCCTGGAACGAGAAGGGCGAGCTCCTCGGCGAGGAGCAGGCCGCCACCACGGTGTCCTTCGACCGCCCCTACGCCGGGGCCGGCCTGCCGCTGCACATCGGCCATGCCTACGACTTCATCCGCTGGGCCGAGCGCTACGGCTACGACCTCGCCTACGCCAACGCGACCGATCTGCACGCGGGGAGGGTCGATCCCGGCCGCTACCGGGGCCTGGTCTTCCCCGGGCACGACGAGTACTGGTCCGTGCCCATGCGCCGCGCCGTCGAGGCCGCCCGCGACGTCGGCACCTCGCTGGTGTTCCTCAGCGCCAACAGCATGTACTGGCAGGTCGAACTCGACCCCGGCGTCACCGGAGAGCCCGACCGGCTGCTCACCTGCGGAAAGCGCCAGACCGACCCCGCGCACAGCGCCCTCTGGCGGGAGCTGGGCCAGCCCGAGCAGCTGGTGCTCGGCATCCAGTACGCCGGCCGGGTGCCCGAACCCGCCCCGATGGTCGTCCGCAACACCGGCCACTGGCTGTGGGAGGGCACCGGCCTCAAGGACGGCGACCGGATCGCGGGCCTGGTCGCGGGGGAGTCGGACCACTACTTCCCCAGGGTCGCCCTGCCGGAGTCCACCGAACGGACGCTGCTGGCGCACTCCCCCTACCGGGACGCCAAGGGCGCCGCGAGGCACCAGGAGACCTCGCTGTACCGCGCGCCCAGCGGTGCCCACGTCTTCGCCAGCGGAACGTTCTCCTGGTCCCCGGCGCTGGACCGGCCGGGGCACACCGACGAGCGGATCCAGCGCGCCACCGCCAACCTGCTCGACCGGATCTGCAAGGTTCACTGACGTTCACCCAAAGGCGCTGTGAAAGACTCGCGAGTGGCCCCCCTCCCACTCTGCCTTCCCCTAGGGACACACCTTGAGCGGATTTGTCGAGAAACCCGTACCAGTGCAGGTGCCGGGTCTGATCCACCTGCACACGGGCAAGGTCCGTGATCTGTACCGAAACGAGGACGGCCAACTGGTGATGGTCGCCAGTGACCGCACCTCGGCCTTCGACTGGGTGCTGCCCACGGAGATTCCGGACAAGGGACGCATCCTGACCCAGCTCTCGCTGTGGTGGTTCGACCGCCTCGGCGACCTGGTGCCCAACCATGTGATCTCCACCGACGTCCCGGCGGGTGCGCCCGCGGACTGGGCCGGGCGCACGCTGATCTGCCGCAGCCTCGACATGCTCCCGGTGGAGTGCGTCGCCCGCGGCTACCTCACCGGCTCGGGTCTGAAGGAGTACCTCTCGGACCGCACGGTCTGCGGAATCGCGCTCCCGGAGGGCCTGGTCGACGGCTCCGAGCTGCCTGCCCCGATCTTCACCCCCGCGCTCAAGGCCGAGGTCGGCGAGCACGACGAGAACGTGCCCTACGAGGAGGTCGCCCGCCGGCTCGGCGCGGAGACCGCGGCCCAGCTGCGGCAGACCACCATCGCCGTCTACGGCCGGGCCCGCGACATCGCCCGTGACCGGGGGATCATCCTGGCCGACACCAAGTTCGAGTTCGGCCTGGCGCAGGACGCGGCCGACGGCAGCGGAGACGCGCAGCCGGAGCTGGTGATCGGGGACGAGGTGCTGACCCCCGACTCCTCGCGCTTCTGGCCCGCGGACGAGTGGGAGCCGGGCCGTGCCCAGCGCTCCTTCGACAAGCAATTCATCCGCGACTGGCTGTCGTCCCCCGCCTCGGGCTGGGACCCCCGTTCGGAGCAGCCGCCGCCGGCCCTGCCCGCGGAGATCATCGAGCTCAGCCGGGCCAAGTACGCGGAGGCGTACGAGCGCCTCACCGGCCAGAGCTGGAGCTGATCCCCGGGGGTCGCCCGGGCGGAGCTGATGGCGCGGAGGCAGTGGGCCTCCGCGCCGTCAGCTTCCTTGCGCTCCCGGCGCATACGACGAAGGGCGCACTCATCGAGTGCGCCCTTCGTCACTACTGGAGCGGATGACGGGATTCGAACCCGCGACCCTCACCTTGGCAAGGTGATGCTCTACCACTGAGCCACATCCGCGTGGCGTTCGCCGGTCCGTCTCCGTTCCGGCGAGCTCTACTCTACCTGATCCGCCGAGTGGCTTTCGCCATCC